>OJUL01000033.1_pt1 | contig 86981 bp, 63 predicted proteins | sample 1601491 | NCBI WGS metagenome assembly OJUL01 (sample SAMN04436862, study PRJEB24849) | human gut metagenome | biome: human gut; feature: NICU; material: stool | host: Homo sapiens | place: USA: Saint Louis, MO | collected 2011-11-09 | reverse complement strand
GTTCCCCTCCCCAAAAAATTTTCTTAAAACTTACACAAAAAACTTGACAAACCCACAGATATGGCTGTTCCAGGTAAGTAACCCGGCCTGCATCCTTTCATCAACCAACGATTTGCAGAAAAAATTCAATGGACAAGTACTTAGCAGTGCTTCTCTTTGTCCATTGAATTTTTTCGATTCTAATGAATTTTTTTCGATTCTGACACATCAGTATCCCCGGTTATTTTAGTTTAAACTGACTTACCAGACTTGACAAAATATGCGCCTGCACAGACAGCTCCTCGCTTGCAGCAGCACTTTCCTCGGCAGTAGCCGAATTGTTCTGCACTACATCGGATATCTGATTTACACTCTGTGTCACTTTGGCAATCGAGACAGCCTGCTCGCTGGATGCTTCGGAAATTTTGTCAACTGCAAGAACTGCCTGTTTGACACTTTCCACAACCTCTGCCAGCATATTTGCAGTTTCGTCTGCCAGTTTCGTCCCTAAATTTACAGCCTGAATCGTCTCTGCGATCAGAGCAGCCGTATTTTTAGACGCTTCTGCAGATTTTTGGGCCAGATTCCGTACTTCATTGGCTACAACCGCAAACCCTTTTCCGTTTTTGTCGGCATGTGCCGCCTCCACAGCAGCATTCAGAGCAAGAATTTTGGTCTGAAATGCAATGTCCTCTATGATGTTGAGTACTTTCTCTATTTTGCCGGACTTGTCACTGATATCTCCCATAGCACTGATCAGCTCCTGCATTTCCCGGTTGCTTTCTATCATTTTTATTCCGGCGGTTTCAGCCAGTTTGCTGCCATGACGTGCGTTTTGTGCGTTCTCGCTGACCTGGGCTGATATCTCGTTTATGGAACCTGCCAATTCCTCGACAGCAGAAGCCTGCTCTGTTGCACCGCCGGCAACAGCCTGTGCACCAGAAGAGACCTGGCTGCTGCCGGCAAAAATCTGGTCTGATGACTGACTGATCTGCACCATCATCAGGCTCAGCTTTTCTATGATCTCATCCATAGAAACTTTCAACTTCTGGAAATCACCCACGTAAAGCTCCTCTGCTTTGGAATCAACTGTGAAATCACCGCTGCCTAAAGCAGCAAGGCCATAGCCCATGTCACCAATAATTCCCTGGAATATATGTATTAGAGAACGTATACTATCAGACAAATTCCCCAGTTCATCCTCCGCATAATAATCGATTGACACATCTAAATTACCCGACGCCAGTTTTTCCGCTGCGGTTCGGATCTCCTCTACAGGCCTGCGGATTCCATTCGATATATGAAGCGCTAATAAAGCAGCCAGAATGATATTAAGTACGATGATTCCAATGACAACCAGCATGAAAATTCTCTGCAGCCGCTTCCCCTGATCTACTTTTTCCTTTGCATTTCTTTCCGCCTGTCCTGAAATTTTATCAAGTGTATCCGATATTTGATTCAGCAATGGTATATAGCTGGCTTTCATCAAGGCAAATGCTTCCTCATTTTTCTTTGCCTCTACCAGATCAAAAACCTGATCCCGATAAACGACGGCTTTGACCAAGATGGAATCCACTTCATCCATCAGCGCCATATCCCCCTTGAAGCGTTCACGAATCACCGGAAAGGCCGCCCGCATATTGGCAAGTGCTGCCGAAGCCTGATCCAGTGCAGTCTGCATATCATCGTCATCTGTCTCCAGAATACCTTTCAGAATGTCTGCCCTCGCATACTGCATCTCCCGTTTCGCAGTCCATGCTTTGACTGTCACAGCATAATTATTTTCATAAAAAACGGTCAGATTCCCACTGATTTGATCCATCATAATCAATGCGGCCACACTGGCACTTAAGCCTAACAGAATGATAACGGCGTATGACAGCAGCATTCGTGTTCTGATCTTTATATTCTTCAGCATTTAATATTTTCCCCTTTACCAATTACATCCCCCCTATGCGGTGAAATCTGCAGCGGTGCTGGCAGCATTTCTTCCCCGAATAGGCTATAGGTTATATTATATTCTTCCTCTGCTAAATTATCAAGTGTTTTCAGTCGATTTTATGGTATACTAAAACCAGTTTATGCTGCTATTCACAAAGTGATCAATCACCAGCATATTTATAAGGAGGTATACGTGGAACAGGAAAGTCTGCTATATAAAGTGCTTTATCAATCCATTTTGACACAGATATACAGTGGGGTTCTCCGCTGTGGGGATGTATTCCCCAGCCAGAGCGAGCTTTGCCAGCGGTATCAGGTGGGAATTACTACTGTGCGAAAGGTAATCCGTATGCTGAAGGAAGAAGGTGTGATATGTACCTCCGCCGGTAAGCGTGCCATCGTCTGTTTTGGCGAGAGCGAAAAAGGTTACATTCAGTCATTGATGCAAAGACGTGAAAGCATATTGGATGTTTACCGCGGCCTTGAACTGATCATGCCTCCCCTTTATACAGAAGGGGCGATGCACTGCGGCCGTTTAAGCGTCTTTGCAGATGCTGAAGGTTCTTCTGATGACCAGATGATCAATAGCCAGCGCACAACTGCTTTTTTTACAGAGCTGCTGCTGCCCTACCGCAACCAGACTGTACTGGATCTTCAGACCGACATGGAGCACTATGCGCGTTTTCCCTATGTCATGCAGTCTCAATTAGAAGATCCTTTCACTGTATCGGCAGACTTTCTGAAACAAAATCTGTCCATTATGCAGGGGATGGTGGAACGGAAAGAGAGGGAATCCCTGATTGCCAAACTGGAGGAGATGTATAGAAACGCAGGCCGGCAGGCGGCAGTCTATTTAAATGACTTACAGAAAATCGTCCCTGTCCCGGGGGAGCCGGTTACCTACCAATGGTTCCGAGGGAAAAACCGCTCTCCGCTTTATGCTGCTGTTGCGCAAAGCCTGTATCGGCGCGCCCAGTTAGGTGAATTCAGTCATCGTACATACTTCCCATCAGAGCCTGAAATCATGCATACGTACAAGATTTCCAAATCAACTGCAGCCAAGGCGATGGCTCTGCTAAGCGACATCGGACTGATCCATACTATTGAAAAAAAAGGTTCTGTACTGCGGACATCGGAGGAACTGGCGCCTATCCGCATAGAGCAAAATATCATCGAAAACAATCTGACTCTTTTTTTAAATGTCCTGCAGATTCTGGCTGTCTGTACCGGGAAACTTTCCTTTGCTGCGTTTTCCCTGCTGGATGATTCTCAGCTTGCGGATACAGCCTCTGAGTGGGAGTCGAGTCCTCTGAGACAGAGAAGTTCCGGTATTATACATATTATTACCGCTTTCCTAAAGGCGCATATGCCGCAGAAATGTCTGGAAAATATTCTTGAGCAGTTTGACGACGCCTTAATTTGGGGGCATTATCTGGACCGCCCCTATATATTGGTTGAAGAATGTGCGGCTTTGGCACAGGAGGGCTTTGAACAGTTTGCGCTTTCCTGCCAGTCACTTAGAAAAGGCGACCGTGAAAGTGCTGCCGCCTCCGTCCAGCGCACGTTCCGGGCCATATTTCTGGACGCCCGGTTATATACACTGATTTGTTTTAAAAATCCAGATAAAGTTCCCGCTGAAATATAGGAGGTGGTGGAGGGGGAAGATTTCATCTCAATTTCTTCTCATTATCTATTTTCACACACTCAAAAAAAGACTTCGGGGTGTTTTCCCAAAGTCTTTTTTGAGTGTAACCTGAATGTTGTTAAGTTTATTCTGTCAAGTGAACCTCATTGATCTTACCTATTTCTCATTTCCGTCCCATACACCGTTCCCGTCCACGCGGTATCCGTCAGGAGTCACTCCGTTTATCAGACAGCTTCCATCCGGCCTTAAATAATACCACTTTCCGTCTGCTTCCAGCCAGCCGACTGCCATGCTTCCGTCAGGCTTTAAGTAATACCAGCTGCCATTTATGAACTGCCATCCAGTAAGCATGGCTCCGCTGCCGCCGCTATAGTACCAGGTTTGATTTACCAGGGACCAGCCGGTAATCATGATGGAATTATCACCGAATAAGTACCAGTCTTCTCCGATCTTCAGCCATTCTTTTTGGGCATATCCATCCTTATCTTTTAAGAATTTCCACGCCCCGCTTCCCTGCTCTTTCCACAGGCCATGCCCTTCTGATGCCGGTATCTGCCCATTAAGTATCGGATATGTGTTGTCTGCCTCCTGTCCATCGTCCCCGGACTCTTCTACAGAAGTTCTGACGAAAACGGTACAGACAGCGGTTTTTCCTCCATCTAACGCAGTCACCGTAAGAGCAGTGCGTCCTGTGCCAACCGCGTGAACCGTTCCATCTGAATCTACCACAGCAATCCCCGCATCACCGGTTGTCCAGATTACGCTTGGGTTTGTGGCATCCAGCGGATCTATGATGACAGACAATTTTTCCGTCTCTCCCACCTTCATGAACAGCGAAGTCCGATCCAGAGTGACTTCAGACACCCGAATCGCATCCGTCCCGGCAAAATGGGCCGTAATAATACCACTGTTTTCAGCATTTGCCGTGCGCGCTGCACCTTCCACTTCAAAGTAATCCTTTGTTACGCCGGTCAGGGTATATCCCTTTTTAAGGGCAAGTGTTATCGTAGCGGTATACTCCGTATTGGCTGCAAAGCTTCCACCCGGGGCAATGGCTGGACTCCATACCACACTCCCTGTATACTGTTCCGTTTCTGTTATGGACGTTACCGGTTTCTCTCCGGTAGCCGGCGCAGTCACTCCTTTGATATTCTTACTGTTTACAGCTGCATCCGTTTTGGCAAATCTGGCCGTGATAATACCACTGTTTATTCTGTTTTCTGTACTTTCAGCTCCCTCTACCTCAAAGTAATCCTTCGGCACTCCTGACACCGTATATCCCTTTTTAGGGATCAGTGTAATCACAGCTGTATATTTCGTATTGTCTGCAAAGCTTTCGCCCTCGGCTATGGCCGGACTCCATACCACACTGCCTGTATACTGTTCCGTTTCTGTGATAGCTGTCACGGGTTTCTCTCCGGTGACCGGTGCGGTCACTCCAGTAATATTCTTTCTGTTTGCAGTCACAGCCGTTCTGGCAAACGATGCTTCAATGATACCACTGTCTATTTTGTTTTCTGCTCTTTCTGCTCCTTCTACTTCAAAGAAATCCGCCGGTACTCCCGACATCGTATAACCCTTTTTAGGTTCCAGTGTAATCTCAGCTGTATAATTCGTATTCGCAGCAAAAGTTCCGTCCTGGGCAAAACCTGGCCGCCACGTTACCTTCCCAGTATACTGCTCCGTATCAGTTATGGCTGTCACGGGTTTCTCCCCCGCAACCGGCGCGGTCACTCCCGTTATAATCTTTTTATCTACTGTTGCATCCGTCCTGGCAAATGTTGCTTTTACAATATCGCTGTCTTCGTCATTTGTCACACTTACAGCGCCTTCCACCTCAAAAAAGTCCTTGGGAATCCCTTTCTTCGTATAACCACTCTGAATAATCAGGGTAATCGTAGATCCAACTCACAGTATTCCACAGATTGTGAGCAGCTGCGAAAAAGTTTCCATGCTGTAAACGGCTTTTTCGTATGATGCGGCATCGCCAATTCCAGCGCTGTCCATTCCGGCTCTGCACGCGGCCTCAATGCCGGCTCTTGCGTCTTCGACGACAAGACAGCGTTCTGGTTCAGCCTTTGCATACTGTGCCGCCAGAAGAAATACCTCCGGATCCGGTTTCGAATGTGTGATGTTTGTTCCGTCTGAAACAGCATAAAAATAGTCTCCGAGACCAATCTGTTCCAGAATCTTCTTCGCATTTTTGCTGGAGGAACCGATCGCCAGCTTTATCCCCATGGCCCGCAGGCCGTCAAGTGTATCCTTCACCTCTTTGCTTAAATCGGCTGGTGACATCTCATCTAAAAGTCCCTTGTAGATCTCATTCTTCTCAGCGCAGGCCCGTCGTTTCTCCTCGGCAGTCAATGTTGTAAGGCCGCCGTGCTTTAAGATAATCTCCAGGCTCTCCTCCCGGGATACGCCTCTTAAAAGATTGTTGACCTGCTCATCAAACGGTACTCCCAGCCGGTCCGCCAATGCCTTCCACGCCTGATAATGATATGCGTCCGTATGGCAGATGACTCCATCCAGATCGAAAATTACCGCGTCATACTGTGGTATACTCTTCTCTCTGCTGTCCTTTTTGCAGCGCCCTGTCTCTTTCAGTGAAAACTCAGAAACTCCCGTTAAAGAACACTGTTTTCCGTAAACAGTCACCGTCTGCGGCTTTCCTTCCAACAGAGTCAGCCTGCAGCCCTTCCGGTTGACATCCACCGAAATTAAGCTTCCGAGATAAACAATTTGAAAACGGTAAGCGTTCCATTTTTCAGGCAGATATGGATCCAGGAACAGCCCCTGCTCCTTTACCTTAAGGCCGCCAAAGCCATAGACAACCGCCATATAGACACCGCCCATATTGGCTGTATGAATTCCATCACCCGTATTATGGTGCGTATTGAACAGATCCATCTTTGCCGAGTCACCGAAATAGCCATATGCCTTCTCTTTTTTCCCCAGACGAGAAGCCATGATGCTGAAGATACACGTGGATAGAGAGGAATCGTGAGTTGTGATCTTCTCATAGTAGTCAAACGATTTCTCCATTGTCTCCCAGGACTGCATGTCCTCAAACAGCACGTGGGCCAGCACCGTGTCCGCCTGCTTACACACCTGATGGCGGTATAAATACAGTGGATGATAATGAAGGAGAAGCGGAAAATTTTCCCTGGGCGTATGATCGAAGTCCCAAATCTTTTTAGACAGAAACGTCTCATCCTGCGGATTAATCCCCAGTTTTTCATCATATGGCAGGTACATGGCCTGCTCCGCCTTCCGGAAAAGTTCTGCTTCCTCATCAGTCAAACCGATTTTCTCCGCTACCGCTCCCAATGTTCCCGCCTCTTTCAAGATCTCCCAGGATCTTACAGCCCAGTGAAGATTGTACTTTGCACACGCATTTGTATAGTAATTATTATCCACCAGACACGTGTATTCGTCCGGCCCCGTCACTTCATGGATCTCAAAACGGCCCTCGTGGAAGTTTCCGGCATCTATCCAGAGTCTGGCTGTCTCAAACAGGATCTCCGCCCCCATGTCCGCGAGGAACTCCCGGTCTTCTGTTACCAGGTAATACGCCGCCACCGCATAGGCAATGTCCCCATTGATATGATACGCGGCAGTTCCGGATGGAAAATAACCAGAACACTCCTTTCCCATAATAGTTCTCCATGGATATAACGCGCCGCTTTCATGCCCGGCGATCCGGGCGTTCTTCCTGGCTTCGTCAAGCGTTCTGTATCGAAATGACAGAAGCTTTCTGGAGATATCCGGGTTTGTCAGAGTAAAAAATGGCTGCATATACATCTCGGTATCCCAGAAGTAATGGCCTTCGTACCCCTCTCCGGACAACCCCTTAGCAGCAATATTACAGAATTCATCCCGTCCTGCGGACTGAAGCAGCTGGTAGAGATTGTATCGTACTGCCACAGCGGTCTCTTCATCCCCGTCAATATCGAGATCTGAACGCCTCCAGAATTCCGTCAGGTACTGTTTCTGTCTTTGATACCAGTATTCCAGGCCCTTTTCCACAGCCTCATTCATCTCATCCATAGCCCATGCCAATGCATCCGGGCGACGCACAGAGTCCGTAAACACCGTGTATTTTGTCATGGAAATGGTCTCTCCGGCCTTCATATGAACCGAATACGTCCGGGTGATCCGGTGCCCTGCCGCCTCCCTCGTCTCCTTCGCCTGGATAGAAAGGCGGTGGCATACCGCACTGCAGGCCAGCAGTCCCGAAGCTGCGGCGGCAGTGACCAGACAGGAAACATCTCCCTCCACGGCTGCCTTTACCGGGCGAAGGTGAGAGATGCTTTCCCCTGCGACTCTCGGATCATCCGGATTACAATAATTGCTCACTTCCCCGTTATGATCCGAGATTATTTCGGCTTCGCCGCTGTAATTTAAGGATTTTACCTGATATTCAATCGTGAACAGCGGCAATTTGACAAAGGAAGCCATACGCCGGCTGGTGATTTCTACCTCTTTTCCCTGGGGAGAACGCCAGACCATACTGCGTTCCGTGACACCTTTTTCCATATCCAGACGGCGGCAAAACCGAAGGACGGTTCCCTCAAACAGGGAAAATTCCTCACTGCCCAGTTTTAGACGGATTGTCTGGGTATCGGCCACATTGACCATGGTCTGTTTTTCCTCGACAAAGCCGCAGAGTTTTTCCGCCTGGGGCATTTTCATAAAATCATAAAATCCGTTGATATAGGAGCCCCGGATGGTTTTCTGTTCCTCCGGATACCCCTCCTCAAAATTAGACCGTACACCGATATAGCCGTTCCCGTTATGGAATACGGTCTCGTGCAGTACGCAGCTTTCCTCATCGGGGCTGAACCCGTCTGCCTGATAGACCCATTTGCTCATGGATGATCTCCTCCTTTTTCGATTTTACTGTAAATACCTGTTTTCTCAATGCAAAGCACACGGCCAGTGCGGCGGCAGTCATGGCCAGCCAGCCGAAGATCGTCACCTGCCAGCCCATATGCTGGACCAGTACACCAATTCCATAAGTAGAAATGGCGCACCCCAGGTAGGCCATCGCATTTAAAAATCCCGAAACGGTAGAAACTCTTCCCTCTTTCTCGAAATGAAGCGGGAGCAGATTGACAAACAGCGTATTGACCGCCATCATGGACGCTGTAATGACAGACAGCAGTCCCGCCGTCAGAAACATATTGACTGCGCTGAACCGCCAGAGCAGGACCAGCGCGCCGGTGGCAATGAGAAAGAAAAAAGACGCCGTCTTAACCTCCTGCTTCTGAAAGAATCTCCGGTACATAAACTGAGCGGCATATGCCCCGGTCAGGTTAATGACCGGAAGCATGGTCGTCACCAGCACAGACAGCGTTGGCGAAGCCATAAATGTTTCACTGATATAGGTTGGGACCCAGGAGGTCACACCATCCTTTAAAACGCCGTGAACCACCACTGGTATCAGGAGAAAAAGAAGGCCGGATGCGGTCAGAAGCTTTGCAAATGGCATGGAACCGTTTTCTGCTTCCTTTCTGCGTTCTCCCTTCTTTTCATATACTGCCGCATTCCCACGTTCATCCCCATCACCATGATCCGCAGAATACACCTCAACCATTTTGAACCCTTGCCGGAATACCAGCGCAGAAGCGCACATACATACAGCGGCAGCGTAAAACACAAACCGCCATCCGGCAGCCGCGATCATGGCCGCAGACAGCAGATACGAGGCCAGGGTTCCCACTGCCATGGTGGAAGTGATATGCACGCAGTATTTTACCTTTCTTTCCTCGGTCATCATCTTTGCAAAGATTCTCATGATCGGAGGCCAGATCATCGCCTGAGTATACTCGTTAGCGCACCAGAACAGCGCCATCAGTCCAAATCCTGATAAGAAACCCATGGCCATATTTAAGAGACCGGATGCAAACAGCCCGATAAAAATCATTTTCCCCGGATGAAGGCGGTCCGCCAGCATACCATTGAGAAACTGTCCTGCGCCATAGGCAAAAAAGTAGACCATACTGATAAATCCGGCCTGTGAGGCGGTAATCACAGATCCGCCAATCATCGCCGGCATGGCCGACGAATAGTTAAGCCTGCCAATGTAGGAGGCAAAATACACAAGCCAGCACAGCCAGAATAAAAACGTCTGCATAGGGCCGTCATAAATTCGATTTAATTTTTTCTGCATCTTCTCTCTCCCGTCTTTCGTCCTATACTTCTGCTGTAAACCCGTCGTAGGCTGTCAGAAAGCCCTCTGGTGCCGCCAGCCGTTCCATCTCATCATGAGAAAGTCCGTGGCCGCAGTTATGGGAGAAATGATTGAGGATGAACACGGTGCTGTCGTGGACACAGCCCATGGCTTCCAGCCTCTCCTTCGTTCTTACGTCCCCGGCCCAGCCCATGTGAGTCGCCCCGTCTCCCAGAATTCCCATAGTGCAGTCAAGGCTGACCAGGTCCAACTGCCGGCCGCGCAGGTACTCCCACGTCTCCTCTGGAAAATACGCCGTATCATTTCCATACAGTAATGTTTTCCCCGCCTCATTCTCGATCAGAAAGATCAGACAGCACTCCGCCGGATCATGGGCGGCCCGAAGGGGCGTCACACGGTAGTTTAAGACGGTAAATGGCTGAAACGGGTGAATTTCAGAGAGCGTTACGCAGTCATCCAGGTTTTCACAGTCATCATCCACCTCCCTCATGCGTTTATATAGTTCTCCAATCCGCTTTGTCCCATAGACATGAAACGGTACTCTGCTCCCGGACCTGGCATAGGGCCTGGCTTTCATCATCAGGTCCGTAGCATAAAAGTGATCGCAGTGCCCGTGAGTCACGATACAGTGGTTAATCTCATGAAGCTTCAGACCGTCTCTGATTACATGCAGATATGTATCCGGCCCAAAATCGATTAACAGTCTGCCATCCACCACCGCCTGGGCGCGTGTCCGGATATTTTTACCGCCCAGCTCCCGCGCCTTTTGACAGGATGGGCAGTCACAGAACAGCGCCGGCCAGCCTTCCGCAGCCGCAGTTCCCAAATACTTTATTTTCATGGAATCCTCTCCTTTCCAGCGGCGCAAACCGCCGCATGACTCAGCCCTTGACCGCCCCGTTGGTCAGCCCGCCGATGATCTGTTTCTGCAGTACCAGGTACACCAGAAATACCGGAAGCATGGACAGGATAAAGGTTGCAAACACCAGCGCATAATCCACTGTAAATGTGCTCTTAAAGTTGTACTGAAACAGCGTCAGCGTCCAGTACTTCGTCGATTTATTTAATACCAGCAGCGGGAGAAAGAAATCGTTCCAGATCCATAAGCCCATCTTGATCAGCACCGTGGCCGTCATGGGTTTTAAGAGCGGCAGGATAATCTGAAAATACGTCTTGGCTGTGGACGCCCCATCAATATAGGCCGCCTCCTCCAGCTCCGTCGGTACCCCCTGGATAAACGCCACATAGAGGAACACGCCCTCGCAGATGGAGCTGGCCACATACACGATGATAATTCCCGTGGGAGTCAGCATGTGAAGGCTGCTCATCGTCTTGATTAAGGGCATCATTTTCACCTGAAACGGCACGAAAATGCCGACCAGCAGGAAAAAATAGAGATATTTATAAAAAGGGCTGACGTCCATCTTTCTGGCAATAGAATAGGAAACCATGGGAAGAACCACGATCATACCGGCCAGAGACAGAATCGTTATGTATAAGGTATTTCCAACCGCCTGATAATAATCGGGACGGCTCAGTATATTTTTGAAGTTCCCCAGGTAAAAGCGTTCCGGCAGTGCCAGGAAATTCTTTGTAATCTCCGGTTCCGTCTTGAAGGCCGAAATAACCGTTAAAAACAGGGGATAGATGATAAGCAGGATACCGATTATCAGAATGAAATACGTACCGGCTGCCCGTTTTGTCTGTATTTTCATAGGCCCTCCTTCCTAATAAACTTTTTTCTTATTGTTGACGGCAATCTGGATAAAGGAAATCGTACACACCAGAATGCACAGAATAATGGATTCCGCAATACCGTAGCTGAACTTCATTTCCTTGAACCCGTGATTGTAAATGAGGAGTGCTACACTCTCCGTGGCTCCGGCAGGTCCCCCCTGAGTCAGCCCCACCACGTAGTCAAACAGCATCAGACCGTCTTTAAACATGAGAACCACCACCACGGTCACTACCGGGAGCACGAAAGGCAGAGTAATCTGTTTAAACAGCTGCCACTTATTCGCGCCGTCCAAAGAAGCCGATTCAATCAGCTCCTGAGGAATCGACTGAAGCCCCGCCATCAAAAGCACGGTAGGTATGGCCACACTCTGCCACACATGGACAAACAGGATTCCGTATTTCGCCAGGCTGGGATTCGACAGGATGCTGGTCTTCAGCACTTCGATGTTAAAAAGTTCGCCAATCCCCGGCAGCACCCGGTAAAAGAATTCATTAAAGATCAGTCCCGCAGTCAGCATACTGATGACGGCCGGGAAAAAATAAATGGCGCGAAATGCCGATTTATACTTAATCTTGCTGTTCAAAAGAAGCGCCAGCACCATGCTGATCACCAGAACCAGAGCCAGGAGCATCAGCGCATAGACCAGGGTAAACAGGAAGGAGCCGCGGAAACGTGCGTCCTGCACGATAGAAAGATAGTTGCCCAGTCCGATAAAATGAAACTTCTTCGTGATCCCGTTCCAGTCTGTCATGCTGTAATACAGACCATTGATTATGGGGTAAATAAAAAACATGCAGTAGAGCGCCACCGCCGGTATCACAAACAGAAACAGCGTGATATCCCTGTTGTTTATCTTTTTCTTACTCTTCATAAAAACCCTCTCTTTTTTGAAAGAAGGTGCTGTGCCTGCTTTTTTAAGCGTGAACACAACACCTTTTGTTTTAGAGCGTATTCAAAATCTGCTCTAGGATTCTTTGTAGTACTGTTTGATAATCCTGTCGGTCTCTTCCAGGAAATGGTCGACATCCTGGTCGATCAGAAGCTGCTGCATCGGAATCGCCCACTCGTTGCGCATGCCGGCCGGCCAGTAGTTGACAAGGGTCAGGAAGGTCTTGTCTCCCGCCATCTTTTCTTTCATCAGGGTCAGAGGCTCAATATGATACTCCACGCCTTTGATGACTGTAGGTGTTCCCTCATTATCTGCCAGAAGCTGGTTAATCTCCGGTCTTGCACAGAATTCAATAAATTTAAGCGCCTCCGCCGGATGCTCCGTCGTCGCAGAGTATCCCAGGGCAATGTCCACATTGATCGGAAGGGATTGTGCTTCCCCTGCAGGATTCGGAATCGGTACCATGGAAAGATTCATCTCAGGCGCTGCTTTTAAAATGGCCGCCAGTCCCCAGGTTCCGCTGATGAACATGGGATATTTGTTATTGACAAAGTCAGAGGTGGCCTGCTCTCTGCCGATTGCGAGAGAATCCTTAGGACCATACTTCCTCAGTTCCAGCATGACTTCCGCCATGGTACGCACGTAAGGAAGCGTTTCGTCCGTAAATGAAGCGTCACTCGTTCCAACCGTCTGAAAATCGTTGTAAACATCGTTTTTAATGATACCGATGATTCGCTCTGCTTCCTGTCCGAGTGCGACAGAGTCCTTATCGTTGCATGCAATGGCTGTAATGCCCGCCGCCTCAAAGGTCTGGCATGCCTGAATTAAGTCTTCCCAGCTCTCAGGAAGTTCCAGATTCTGTTCCTCAAACATATCCTTATTACAGAAAATGCCGAATGAACTGAGGGCAAATGGCATGGTATATACCTTGCCGTTATGCTCGCACATCTTCACGGCTGTGGCCTCCGCATTATCAAGTACTTTCTCGCCGGTCATATCCGCCATGATGCCTTCATCCATAATGCTCTTATACGTCGCTTCCGCCGGATAGACACTCATGATATCAGGAATATCGCCAGTGGAAATATTAGTTAAAAATACGGTCTCGGAATCTGCCGGAGAGATCTGATTGATCTTGACACCGGGATTTTCCGTCTCAAATTTTGCGATAATCTCATCATAAACTGATTTAGCTTCATTTTTCATCTGAAAGAAATCCAGTGTGACAGATCCCGCCACCGCTTCGGAGCTCTCTCCATTTGTATTCCCGGCTGCTCCGCCGCATCCTGTCATAACGCCTGCTGCCAGTGCAGCTGCTGATAAAACTGCCATTATCTTACGATATCTCATAACCTTTTCTCACTTTCCCTTTTTTCAAACGTGCACGTTTTTTTGATAATCTAATCATAATCAATTTCAGACGGAAAATGAATACCCCTGTTTTATATTTCTTACCATTTCTTCACATCCTCACTCCACCCGCTTGCATCCTGCCATTTTCTGTTGCTATAATAGGTCTGTACCACAAAATGATCAGATTGGGGAACACCATGAAAAAGAAGATCTCACTGAAACATTTAGGAGTCCGCAAACGTCTCTTCCTTATATTGTTTTTAATCGTCCTGCTGATGGCAGGCTGCTTTTCCTATATCTTTCTAACGCTTCGCAGACAGACCAGCGCCCGGCTGGACACTGCCGCTTATCAGACGGCTGCGACTCTGCTGGAGCAGGCCTCCGGCAAGGTGGACACACTGGATAAGGTAACTTCCTATCTTCTTCAGGAGCATTATCAGAATAATGGATATGGCTCCATTTTTCCCTATTTATCGGATTACGCCACTTCAGAGGAAACGAGTGCGGCTCTCTCCAAAACATTTACCACTGCCACGAGAAAGCTCTTCTACTTATTTCCCTCCCTGGAAGGCCTGTATCTCTACACCAATGACGGTGAACCCATTATCTTCGACAGCAGGGACTTCACCCGGTTAACCGCCGCCTCTCTGACAGAGGCCCCCTGGCGTGAGCATGTCATAGACCGGAAAGGCAGGCTTATGCTGCTGGAATCGGACCAGATCCCCTCTGACTTCAATAAATCCGAGGGAGACCCCTCCGGCAGAACCTCCAGGCACTATCTCTACGGAACCCGGGTCCTCATCAACCTTCGCAGCTCCTTTGCACCCTTATGCCTCGTCGTAGCCCAGCTGGATATCAATGATCTGCAATCCTCATTTAACCGCCTGCATTCGTACAGAGGCCAGTCCTACGCCCTCTTAGATAAGGATCATGGCCTGCTGTCGTTCTCTGACAGTTTTCCACTGGAAACCATGTCCGGCCGGATGCCTGTCGCCGGAGCCTCCGGAGCGTCATCCGAGGCAGCATATGCTTATGAGACTTTTAAAGGAAGCGGCTATTTCTTTCATATGGTAACCGATCATTCTACCGGCCTGTCCTGTGTGATATCCACTCCGGACTCCGTAATCTCCTATATGCCGCTGGTAATGATCCTGGTGTCCCTGCTGTTGCTGCTCTTTCTGATTATCCTCTTCGTCCAGTACACCTTCCGGGGAATCTCGAAACCGATCGAAACCCTGGTATCCGCCTGCGAAGAGATCGGACAGGGGAAGTTTTCCGTCCGCGTGGCGATTCCGCCGGATGTGGAGCTGGGTTATCTGACCAGCTCTTTTAACCAGATGGCCGGACAGGTGGAACACCTGATCAATACGGTTTACTTAAAGGATATTGCAGAACGGGATTTAGAGCTTCAGATGCTCCGGAATCAGATTAATCCGCACTTTCTTTACAATACGCTGGAAAGTATGCGTATGGCTGCCTACACGGAAGGGGCCCATGACATCTCCCAGATGTGCCTGCTGCTGGCCGATGTCCTGCGCTACGGAGTCTCTTCACCGACCGAACTGGTGACTCTGAAGGAGGAAATCGACCATTTAAAGGAATACATCACACTTCAGCAGTACCGCTTCCACTATGCCGTGAAGATTAACGTCATGGTGAGCCAGGACTTATATGAATTTCTGTCATTGAAACTCATGTTCCAGCCTCTTGTAGAAAATGCACTGAACCATGGATTTGAGGGGTTTACGGGAAATGAACGGATTGGTATCTTTGGATATCAGAAAGAGGGAGTCCTCCATTTTCAGGTTACAGACAACGGCGTAGGGATGGCGCCGGAACAGGTGGAGGCTTTAAACGGTTATATCAGAGGGGAAAATGAGGAATTTACAAGCATTGGCTTAAAGAACGTGCACCGCCGGATCGAGCTCTATTACGGGACCGGCTACGGGCTGACTATTGAAAGCCAGGAGGGACGCGGAACCTCGGTCTGCATTAAAATTCCGCTTACGTCCGCAAAGTCTCATAAAGAGGAGGAAAAAGATCATGTATAAAATACTGGTGGTTGATGATGATCCCAACATTCGGATCGGACTGTCCAGAATGATTCAGAACGCTTATCCGGACACGGTCATCACGGACACCGCGGAAAACGGACGAATTGCCTTCGATCAGGCAGTCAAGTTTCATTTTGACGCCATCATCACCGACATTAAGATGCCCGTGTGGGGCGGTTTGGAACTGCTTACGCATTTAAAGGAAGAATACGTAATTCCTCCGACCCTGGTGCTCAGCGGATATGACGACTATAATCTGGTCCGCAGTTCCTTAAAGCTGGGAGCCATCGATTATCTCTTAAAACCGGTCAATGAAGGACTTCTCTTAAACGCCCTGGATTCAGTCTTTAAATCCCTGGAGATCAACTCCCTAAATCCACCGTCCATAGAGGCTGATTTAAAGAATCAGATTCTTTTGGAGGGCTTCTTCGGATCTGCCCCGGTAGACGAGGAGAAAGAGGCGTTTCTGACGCACAGCCACATTACCCGGGATACCCTATGCCGTGTTCTGTACGTCGATATGTCCCACGGCCTCTATTCCCGTAAAAAAATCATCCGGAATTTTATTGAGACCCGCTTCGAGTCCTGTTTTCCGCCTTCGTCTTCCTACTGTCCGGTATACGGTGAGATCGGCCAGTACTGGATTCTGCTGCTCTTTGAGCTGGCAGAAAACGCCAGATGCGCGGCACTTACAGCCGCATTTCTAAAACAGCTGGAAGACGAGGGACTCTTCGTGAGCGCCAGCTTAAGCCCTCTGCCCCTGTCCGACTTATCCTTTTTAAAGGCGGAATGCCTGCGGGGATTTGAGCGGTATTTCTTCGATCTGCCCTATACGGCTGAATCAAAAGAGTGGACTGGCTCAGAGGAACAGGAGCTTCTGGACTTAACAACCACGGCCCTGGCAGAATACGATTATGCCGGAGCCATCGAACACCTTTCACGGCTGTTTGCATACTTTAACAGCCGGCGCCCTCCGGTTGCTCATTTACGCCGAACCTTATCCAATGGTATTTATGACCTGATGGGACGCAACGCCAACTTCATCCCTGTTGTCAGCCAGTCCAGTCTGACAGACTATGATATTCTGGCACAGATCGAGGATGCATCCAGCTTAAAAGAGCTTCAGACTTCCATGTTTGCCACGCTTAATTTTTATGTAGAAAAGGCAATGGATTCCCTTAATAATAAAGAGGACTTCGTCATTAAGAAAGCCAAGGAATATATCCGGAATAATTACAGGGATACCATTACTCTTAACGATGTGTCTGCCTATGTATACTTAAACCCTAATTATTTCAGCACACTGTTTAAAAGCAAGACCGGAATCACCTTCCGCCAGTACCTTCGGGATTTCCGTATCCAGACCTCGAAAGAACTGATTCGCCAGGGAAAGCTAAAGATCTACGAGGTTGCCGATGCGGTGGGCTATCCGGAACCGGCGCATTTTGTGCGGGCATTTAAGGAGGTGCAAGGGATTAGCCCTACAGAGTATAAGAATTCTCTTTAAACTATGATCAATCCCCAAAGCCCTCACCCCCTATTCTCCTGCCTCTGCTGTATGCTGTGTAATCCGGAAGATGATAAATTCAGCCGGCCTCGATGGTGCGATTCCGATATTGCAAATCAGCCGTCCCGCCATCATGTCGTCCTGGCTCATGGTGGAAGGTCCTATTTCCACAAAATACGCCTCGGACGAAGAGGCGCCGGCCAGCATTCCGTTTCTCCACAGATGTTCCAGGAAGTCAGCAATCGTCTTCAGAACTCTTGCCCAGAGAGTGGCGTCATTCGGCTCAAATACCACCCAGTTGGTGCTGGCCTTAATGCTCTGTTCCACAAAGATAAAAAGCCTTCTGACATTGATGTAGCGGAACGAGGGATCGCTGCCGGCCGTTCTCGCCCCCCAGATGCGGATGCCCTGGCCCGGCAGCGCGCGGATTAAATTAATTCCCTCCGGAGCTAAAATATCCTGTTCGGCAGTCGTATAGTTGACCGAAAGTCCCGTACAGCTGATCGTCTCGTTGGCTGGCGCCTTGTGAACGCCCCGGTTGATGTCGCATCTCGAATATACGCCCATTACAGCGCCGGACGGCGGAAACATACCAGAGCATTTCGCAGTCCGGTCGAACTGCTGGATCCAGGGGTGATACATGGCTGCATAGGTACTGTCGATTATGCTGCGAAATTCGATCAGCTCGCTCATCTTCGTCATCTGCTTTGGCATATCGAGGACTGCCATGCGGCTCTTCAGATTCTCACAGTGACTCACGAGAGAGACCTCGACCGCCTGGGAGGTGATGCCCGGAACTGCCATGATACTGACGAAATCATTTTCAAGAAACGCCTGGATTCCGGTTCGTTTTCCCGGTCCTGAGTCTTCGCCGATAAAGGTTCCGTCATTGACCAAAGCCAGAGTTCCGTCACTGCCTCCAGACAGTGTGACGCTTCCGTCGGATACACCTTCGCCCAGGATCATTTCTACCGGATTCTTCCGTTTATCTTCCGGTGTGCACGTAATTTTAACCAGTTTGCTTTTTCCCATCCGTTTCTCCACGTAATCGGGGGAAGTCTGGTTTAACGTCATTCCCTCGTAGCTTTCCACTTCATCTTCATATCGGACAGAAAGGTCGATCTCCAGGGAGGTCACCACATTGACAGGCACAATATTATTATCGACCGGATTTACCGTAAATTCTTCCTCCATGGTGATTTCGCCGCCATAGACTGCCGCGATCCGGTTTACCTCGCCGTGAAACGATACGAGATCTCCCTCCAGGAAGCCCGCAGGTGATTTTGCACGGTAAACCCTGTCCCCAAGCTTTTCCACCAGCTGCATCTTTTTCCGGCAGCTGGTGTTCACCGATATCATAATTTTATTGCCCCATTTTCCTTCGTCAACGGCTTCTGCGGTAAGAATTCCGTAAGTACCGGCTGCCTTTTTTGCATCCGGCGGAACGACGCGCGCCACGAAGCAGCGGGTTCCTCCATTGACAAAAAACTGTTCTGCCGCGAATGCCAGGTAGCGATACTCTCCGTAGGTGATCTCATCTAAATATCCACCGAACTGCCTCTGAAAGTCAGCAAAGCTTGTGACCAGGGAGGGTGCCCCACAAGACGGCCCCTTCACCGCCATACCTACAAATCCCGCCGTGCTTGTTCCGACGCCTTCCACTGCTCTGGGAGAATTATCATATTCCTCCACATAGACTCCCGGTGATAAATACTCTGCCATTCTGTTCTCTCCTTTCGAGAAATTTGATTGATCCATTTTTCAGTCTCATCTGTCCGGTGTACTTGACGGTGATTCCCCCTCTATGGACATTGTCCCGGTGTCATACGTGTCAAAATGAATACTCCGCTCCTTATACTCCCCCTCTTCACCCTGTGTAAAGGTAAAAATGACTTCGTAATCACCGTTCTCTTCAAATTCCGGCAGGGTATCCTCAGTACAATTAATACTCTGGCCGGCTGACATGAAGTTTAAAACGGCTTACCCTGCTTTTTAGAACCTGAGACTGTCCGTAGAGCTCTTCGGACGCGGCAGCCGACTCCTCCGCTGTGGCAGAATTGGTCTGTACTATATCGGATATCTGGTCGATGCCTGTAGAAACCATTTCAGTCGCGGCCGCCTGCCTTTTTGAAGCCTCCGCGATTTGATTTATTTTAGATATCATCTCATCGGTACCGCCAGCTATATTCCTAAGCGAGGCTGCAGTCTCCTCCGCTACTTTCGTACCATAAACTACCGCAGCGAGAGACTGCTCGATCAACGCCTCCGTGCTCTTGGAAGCATCGGATGATCTGGTTGCCAGGCTGCGCACCTCTTGAGCCACCACGGAAAACCCTTTTCCTGATTCACCTGCCCGTGCTGCCTCCACAGCGGCATTGAGCGCCAATATATTGGTTTGGAATGCAATATCATCAATGGTCTTGATGATTGTTCTGATTTGCGTTGAATTCTGATTTATCTTTTCCATCGCGTTTTTCATTTCCTGCATCTGCTGATTGCAGGCCAGAATATTCGCGCCCATTTCACCTGCCGCTGTTTTTACCACCTGTGAAGTTTCCGCATTCTCTTTCACCTGCTGGGATATCTCTGACATGGTCGCTGCCAGCTCTTCCACCGAGCTTGCCTGCGCAATAACCCCCTGTGAAAGGATCTGTGCACCATTCGAAACCTGGTCGGCCCCATTGGCAACCTGGTCGGAGAACATATTGATTTCTGAAATGATCTCATTCAGAGAGTTAAGTACAATCAGCAGCGATTCCTGTACAGGCAGAAAATCCCCCTGGAAATCGTCATAGTGCGGTATTTCCAGATTGCTGTCAGCCAACTGCCGCATAACCCTGGAAATCGCATCCATGTAATAGGAAATCTTGTCTGACATCTGCCGCATACTGTCTGAAAGGCTTCCCAACTCATCCTTTGATGCATAATTTACATCGATTTTCAGATGTCCCTGCTCCATCTGCCTTGCCGCAGCTTCCAGTTCCTTAATCGGCCTGGTAATGCCGCGGGTAATATAAATGCCAAAAAACACACTTACAAGTACGCTGGCTATCCCCAATACAGACAAAATGGTAATAAATTTCGTCTGCATGGCATGTAGATTTACAATCAGCTCATCCGCTTTTCTGTCCGCTATTTCAATCAGTTCATCCAGTTCCGCCTGTGCTTTGTGGATGGTTATGATATTGTTTGCTTCCATATAAGCAGAGGCTTCCGCCTTTTGATTCTGTACTGCAAGATCCAGGACATGCTCACGCTGTGGTGCAAGTTCGTCCAGGGCTGCCTGGAGCCGTTCAACAATTGCCTGGTCTCCTAAAAAATCTTTCTGAATGACAGGAATCTGTTCCTGAATTTTTCTTTCCCATGCCCTGGCATTCTCTAACGCCTGCTCTGTATTCGCCTGACTGGTACTGGAGATGGCACGAAATACTGATTTCTGCATCGCCTCAAAGCTGGAATTGACAGTGTTCGCCGCATTCAGGACTCGGAAAGGACCATTGTAGAACACCTCAACTTTTGACCTGATACTGATTAAATTCCCAATACTCACGACAATACTGATAACTAATAAACTCAAAATAAATCCATAAGAAATCGTGAGTTTTCTACTGACTTTTAAATTCTTCATAGCTCTCTTTCCTCCTGTTACCGGCGATTACGTCCAGCCATCACCCTGACGCTTCATCTCTGTCCGGGACTTTTTCAAATTCCATTTGACCGGAATCATTCCATTTATTCCGTTCCATCATGACCAGACTGAATCCAAACAGAGGTTCCCAGCATTTGTTCCTTCTTTAATAATTCCAAAAACGATTCCGCGCTCATCGGTTTGGCAAAATAGTAGCCCTGTCCATAGTCACAATGATATTGATGCAGCAGATCCAGCTGCTCCACGGTCTCTATCCCTTCGGCTAAAGAGCGTGTCATGGGCAGTTCGCGGCAGATCTGCATCGTATTTTTCATGACAATGCGGCTCTTTGCATCGCTACTTAATTTATCAACCAGGGACTTGTCAAATTTAATCTCATTAAAATCAAGTGTGGTCAAAATAGAAAGGTTGGAGTATTTCGAACCAAAATCATCCAGGGAAACCGAGAAGCCCTCAGCCACAATCTGGTTCATTAAATCAATCAATTGCTGCGGCTCCAATTTACTGATGCTTTCCGTTACCTCTATGGTAATCTTCTCCGCGGGGACTTCATATTTCCGGCAGATCTGTTTGATCTGCGTCACAATATCGGAGGCCATCAGCGTGACACGGGAAAAATTAGAGGAAATATGGGTATCAATCCCCTGCCTTTTCCAGTTCTGCCAATCGGCACAGACGGTCTCGAATACAAATAAATCCAAATGGCAGATGACACGCTCCCTTTCATAGTGAGGGATAAAACGGTCCGGCAGAATTAAAGTCCCCCGCTTGCTCCATTTTCGCACCAGGGCTTCCGCCCCCATAATCCTTCCGGTTTTCAGACAAATCTGCGGCTGATAATAAACCCCGAAACGGTGGTCGGCAATATCCCTTAAAAGCTCCGTGGCAATGCCGGCACGTGCCATTCTGTCCCCCTGCAGAACGGCATGGTAATACCGCTGTTTTTCTGCATACATTAAATCATCGGCCTTCAGGATTTCTTCATCGGCAGATACATTGCCTTCTTTCCAGGTATGGCCAATGGATACGTCATACTCTTTGTTCCTGTCAAAATCCCGGATCAGCTTCTCCGTAAGCGTCTGAAAGTCCTGCTTTCCTATATCTGCGCAGATTACCGTAAACTCATCTCCGCCCACCCGGTATGCAGAATTCTCCACCCGTGATTTCAGGATATCTGCCACTTTTTTTATTACCCTGTCCCCATACTTATGACCATTGCTGTCGTTGATTTTCTTCATCCCGTTGATGTCGATGTAGATAACGCCCAGCGAACGCAGGGTCTGGTGAGAAAGTCTGTCCAGCATTTTTATGTAGCTGTTCCGGTTTTGCAGGCCGGTGAGTAAATCCGTGTAGCTGAATAGTTCCAGATTCTGAATCAGCCTGCGCCGTTCCATTTCCTCCAGCACAAAGCTGCATACACTGCGAAGCAGCGATAGGTCCCCCGTACTTTCCATGGGATTGTCAACACCAAGAAAGCCAATAATCTGACCATTTTTCTTAAGAGGAGCGGCCGCAAGGCTCTCAATTCCCTGGTCTTTTAAAATACGGTAATCAGGGGAATCTGTCTCCAGGTCCCGGTCCAGCGAAGTAATAAAAAACTCCCCGTCAAGCTCAAATTTATGGTTCCAATCCCGGATGTATTCTATTGGGATTTCCTGCAGGAGATCCAATTGAGGCTTTATATTAGGGGCGCACCACTCAAATGTATTTTTAATTTGATTCTTTCTGTATTCAAAGATATATGCCCGGTCAGCGGCATAAAAGCGACCAATAATCTCTAAAAAACGGTTCACGGCAGCGTTGACATCTGCTTCACTGGAAAGTGTCTGAATACAATCCACCAATGTTTCTTCCACTGTAAGACGGTTCGAAACACGGTCAAATTTTTCCTTTTGGGCTGTAACATCCCGTGCAATCTCAAGCCGGCAGTATTTTCCTTCATACATGACCAGGATATCTGTAATGTCAAACCACATCTGAAGCTTTTCATTATAATGCTCCCAATGATATGGCTGGCCTGGAACCAGCTTGCTGTTGGTACAAAAGGGACAGACACTGTCCAGCCCCTGTATCAGCTCATAGCATTTCTTCCCATAAGTGTCCTGTACATGCTCAAATCCATAGAGGGAGGCGGCTGCCTGAGTCATATATATAATCTCGTTAGTATCCGTATCTGTCGCATACGCCACCAGATTTTGCTGGTTAATAATTAATCGTTCAAAAAAAGATTCTCTCACAGTATACCTCCCGAATCATCAGCACGCTGATCAATCATTGTATTTAAATGCCTTCTGGCCGTTATTCAATTGTTCACTCTGATCAGCACGCTTCTGTTACGGCCGTTTCGCTTAGCCTGATAAAGCGCGTCATCTGCCCGGCGGATCAGATCATCCGGACAGGTATCCTCTGTTGTTTGGAACACAGCGCCAATGCTGATGGAAGTTGTAAAAATGTTTCCCTGATATTCCATCTGCATATGCGGAATCTGCTCTACGAGACGGTTCAGTATCTGCGATACAAGCCCATGCTCTGTCTCATACAGCAGGAACAGGAATTCATCCCCGCCGAATCTCCCCACTACCGTGCCTGCCGGAAGCAGCTCCCTGACCCGTTTCATGACACACTTCAGGGTCATATCCCCCGCCTCATGGCCATAAGTATCATTGACATTCTTGAATCCGTCCAGATCAAGGAGTCCCAGAACGACAGAGTCTGCTCCCGTTCCTTCCTGGAACTGTCCCGACAGGATTTCTATGAAGTACTCGCGGGTCAGACAGCCTGTCAGGGCATCATAGCAGGCCTGTCTTTTCAGCCGTTCAATGATTTCCATAGTACGCTTCAGTTCACGCAGATCCCGGCTGTAGGCAATAATAATGTCTTCATCATTGTTTCCAATGACCGCCTTCACCAGTGTGACCTCACATGGGATGCTCTCTCCTTTTCTGTTTACATAGACCCACTCAAAAACATAGCGCCTGTTAATTTGGATTTCGCTCATTGTCCGTTTTCTCTTCTCCACGCTGACAGATCCATCCGGCTGATAGAGGGGCATAAAGTTGTCAAAATCATGCAGAACCTCCTCTTTATCCGTGGCCCCCAGCATTTCAACGGCTACCTGGTTACAGTCCAGCGCTTCCTGCCGCATATTCCAGAGTACACAGGCAAGGGGGGAAGAATCCACCATCGCCCGGACACGCCTGGCCATCAGGCGCTCCGCCTTTTCAGCCCTGAGCTGGTCGCGGAGATCTCTGGTATAACCGGCAACCATGGCACTGCCGTCTTCCTCCAATCCATTGATACGCACCAGCGTAATTTCAGCAGGAATCAATTCACCATCTGTTTTTTGGTGCAGCCAGTGAAACTGGACGCGTCCCACCTGCATCGCTTCCCTGATTCTCTCTTTCGCCTTCTCAGAGCTCAGACTGCCATCCGGCTACCGTTCCGGAGACAGCAGGTTAAAATGATCGAGGTATTCCTGCTCACTGTCCAATCCAAAAAGCTTCGGCGCCTCCCGGTTGCACATAATGTTGTGAAACTCCTTGTCCCAGAGATTGAGACAGAGCGGGGTCGCGTCCAACAGCGCCTTGAGCCGCATCCGGAACTTCGAACGTTTTTCTTCCAATTCGATTTCCCCGCGAAGGTCCCGGGTATAACTGGCCACAACAAAATCCTCCTGGTACGGAAGCCGTACGGAAATCACCTCGACGGGAATACTCTCCCCTTCTTTATCACAGTGCATCCACTTAAATTCTGAATACCCGGCAGCAAATGCCTCCGCGATTTTCTCGTGTACCAGTTCAATGGAAGTACGGCCATCCGGCTGATGCAAAGGTGAAAAACGATAGAAATGTTCTATAATCTCCTCTTTTCCTTCTGCCCTGAACAGTTGGACCGCTTTCTCATTACAGGCCATGATTTCAGACTGACGATTCCAGAGCATCAGGCACAAAGGGGTTGCATTCATCATGGCAAACAGCAGTTCTCTGCTGTTTGCAAGTTTTTTTTGGAACTTCATCCGATCACTGGAAATTTCCAGGACTTTATTGTCATTACTGGAGGTAAGATATTTCTGGAAAAATGCCTCCGGCTCCATTGGTCTGGAAATGTAAAAGCCCTGGACCATATCCGCATTGAGCAGGCTGATCGTTTCCCATTCCTCCTTTGTCTCAACCCCCTCCATACAAACCGCTTTGCCGAGATTATGGCACAGACGGATGACAGACTCCACAAAGTCGTGATTATACTGGCTGATATGCAGCGCCTTAACAAAATAGCGGTCAATCTTCACAACATCCATGCCGATTTCGGCCAGACGGCCAAGCGAAGAATAACCGGTTCCAAAGTCATCCATGGATAACTCAATACGCATCTCGTTTAAACGTTCCAGCGAATCATTGACATTGGCATCGTTTGTTATGAAGTAGCTCTCCGTCAACTCCAGCGCCAGGTTCCGCGCGGGAAGGCTGTACTTTTGCAGCAGCGCCTCCACTTTGTCACAGAAACCGGAATCCCTCAGCTGTACAAAGGACACGTTGACGTCCATTACAAAGTCAGGATTTTGCTCCGTCCAGACTTTACAGGCAATAATGGCCTGTTCAAGAACCCACAGGCCTACGGGGAGGATCAGACGGCTGCTTTCCAGCAGAGGGATGAACTCTACCGGCGATATCTCCTTCCCATCCGGCATCCGGTACCTCAGGAGGGCCTCGGCCCCCCGTACCTCCAGGGTATCTGCGCCGCAGATCGGCTGGAATACCAGACGGAACCCCTGAAAGCCATTATCTGCACTCTGCGCCAGACAATGGGAAAGCTGGAGCTCGTCAAGCAGCCCGGCAGTGAATTCCACACACTGGTTTTTCCCGTTTTCCTTGGCTTGTCTTAATGCAGCGCAGGCTCCTTTCTCCAGTTCCACCCAGCTGTGTGCTTCCTCCGGATAAGCGATGATCCCTCCGGACACCGTGAACCGATAGGCGCATCCGTTGACCCGGTGGGGTCCGGAAGCATACTGCCGGATATCCTCGTAAATCCGGAGCATCTCCTCCCGCCGGACATGATTTCCGGAGAGCAGAAACTGATCTCCGTCATAACGGTAAAGCTTCACCTGTTCCGGAAGCATCTTTAGGATTTCCTGCGCTGTTGTCCGCAGCCAACCTCTTATGCGATCGGGCCGATGACAAATACGGCGGGCGGCTGCCCGTCCATGTGCGGATGATTCTGGACGAGTTTGCCGTGCGCTCGTAAGCGGAACCCATTCGTTCCGCGCGGGCTTGTTTGTAATCTATCTTTAGCAAGATAGTAGGTTCAATGTGAGGGCTTCGCAGAAGCCTAATTCCTATCATCAACCGACTTATCCGAAAGGGAAACCGGACGGGGAGTATAGCATGTCGGTAACGGTGCTATTCAGTCAGCTATCAGACTGTGAACGGGCATCAAGATGAAACGTCATGTATGAGGTTAAACAGCTATACTGCTTAAATGACAGCCAGAGGGGCTTTATCGTCAGCACTGACGGAAGATAGCTATTATACGTCAGGCAGTGCAGGGTGTACGCAGAGTTGTGCGAACTGCGTCTACACATCACATTCCGCACTGACCAGCCGCAATAAGCGGAAAATGGCGAACGTCGTAACCGACAACATGACACGCTTGTACAGACAAGCCTAAACGAGGATAGTCTAAACAGGAACGCTTATCATTTTAAGCTATGGCAGTAAGTGTCTGAATATCCTGCAAGGCTACGGAGTCTCCATAGTAGTCTGAGGCGGTAATACCGTACACATGGCGAAGGGAGACAGCTATACGACTGAAATAATTTAGGAAAGGTGTGTGAGACACTATGAGAAGTCCAAAGATTATTTTGGAAAATCTACAGAAACACTCGAAAGAGGAAAACTACAAGTATGAGAGACTGTATAGGAATCTTTACAACGAAGATTTTTATTTGCAGGCTCTCCAAAACATCTATGCCAACAAGGGAGCGATGACACCCGGCATAGATGGGCTGACACTCGACGGATATGGTAAAGAAAGAGTGGAGCGGATTATCAATGCAGTAAAAGACCACAGCTATCAGCCGAATCCAGTCCGCAGGCAGTATATCAAAAAGAAGAACGGGAAAATGAGACCGCTCGGAATCTCATCATCTGATGACAAGCTGGTGGAGGAAATCGTAAAAATGATACTGGAAAGTATCTATGATCCGACGTTCTCCAACTATTCCCACGGTTTCAGACCGGGCAGAAGCTGCCACACAGCACTTTTACAGTTACAGCAGAACTTTACTGGTGTGAAATGGTTTGTGGAGGGAGATATAAAATCGTATTTTGATACGATAGACCACCATAATCTCATCAATATCCTGCGCAGGAGGATAAAGGACGAAGCATTTATAGAGCTTATCTGGAAATTTCTGGGAGCAGGATATATGGAGAACTGGGAATACAACGCTACTTTCAGTGGAATAGCCCAGGGTTCCGGTATCAGCCCTATCCTTGCGAACATCTATCTGAATGAATTTGACAGATTCATGGAGGATTATAAAAAGAAGTTCGACAGGGGAACGGGCAGGAAAAGGAATAATGAATACACCAGAAAACAGTCGCACCGCCAACGATGCAAGAATAAAATCCGAAAAGAATGGGACGGATACTCGGACGCAGAAAAACAGGAGGCATTACGCCGCCTGTCAGAGCTAAAAAGAGAGTTCCAGAAAATCCCTATGGGAGACCCGATGGACAAAAACTATAAGCGGATTCAATATGTGCGGTATGCCGATGATTTTCTTATTGGTGTAATCGGCAGTAAAGAGGACGCAGAAAAGATTAAAGCAGACATCGGGAAATTCTTTGAGGAAACGCTGAAACTGGAATTGTCTGCGGAAAAGACGCTCATTACAAACAGTGACGACAAAGCGAGGTTCCTCGGCTATGACGTTACGGTATGTAACGACAGTGCAGTGAAGAAAGCCAGAGGAAAAGGTACAACTAAAGCCTATACTGGCAAAATCAAGCTGTACCTGCCGAAAGAAAAATGGGTAGGTAAGCTGTTAAGCTATGGCGTGCTGAAAATCGTGTCAAAGGCGGGAGAAAAAGAAGTCTGGAAGCCATTACAGCGGAATGACTATATATTTCTGCCAGTGCATGAAATGGTGCGGAAATACAATGCGCAGATTCGGGGGATTTATAACTATTACCGCCTTGCGAGTAATGTTTCCGTACTGAATAAGTTCCATTATGTTATGGAATACAGCCTGTACAAGACAGTTGCGGCAAAATACCGTATTACGATGACAAAAGCAAAGCTCAAATATACCAAAAACAAAGAGTTCAGAGTACCGTACAAAACCCAGAGAGGCGTGAAGTATGCAGTATTTTACAACGATGGTTTCCGAAAAGTGAAATATGCTCTCGGAGGTTATGTTGATGTAATACCCGAATATGAGCAGATGAACAAGCCGAAAGAACTGTTTTTCAGATACAAGGCGAACGTCTGTGAGATGTGCGGTGCATATGTGCCTGCGGTTAAGGTATATCAGGTTAAAAGTATGAGCGACCTTGATGTGAACACAGACTGGGGAGCGATTATGAATAAGAAAAAAAGAAAAACGCTTGTAGTATGCGGAGACTGTTACAACAGAATCCATAAATAATGTAGAGAATGTATAGTGGGGAGCCGTATACATCGAGAGGTGTACGTGCGGTTCCGGGGCGAGGACTCGGAAACCTGCTGTTGTGAAGCAGTAAGGCGCCGGATTCTTAGCCTACAACATCGGTCAGATTCCCAACTTTGACAAGCTGATCGCCACCATCCGAAGCCGGGAAATCTCGGCTTCTATCATTTTGCAGAGCCAGTCACAGTTAAAGGCCATCTACAAGGATGCAGCGGAAATCATTTCCGACAACTGCGACTGTACGCTTTTCCTGAGTGGAAGAGGCAAGAACGCCAAGGAAATCGCGGATGTGCTGGGCAAGGAAACCATTGACAGCTACAACCAAAGCGAGAACCGGGGCGCGCAGACCTCCCACGGACTGAACTACCAAAAACTCGGAAAGGAGCTGATGAGCCAGGACGAAATTGCAACCATGGACGGAGGCAAGTGTATTTTGCAGGTACGCGGGGTGAGGCCGTTTTTCAGTGAGAAGTACGATATTACACGCCACCCCCGCTACAAATACCTCTCGGATGCCGACAAACAGAACACCTTTGATGTGGACAGGTACTTGTCATCCCTGCGCCGGAAAAAACGGCGCGTGGTGTCGGAGGATGAACCCTTTGACCTTTACGATATCGACCTGTCGGACGAAGATTTGGCCGCAAAGTGAAGCGGCTTTTTTTCTGTAATCAATCAAATTTGTTCGCCGGAAACCGGCAGAAAGTGAGGCATATATGGAATTTTTCAATAGTGCAGTGGATACGTTACAGACCATCGTTGTGGGCCTGGGCGGAGCGCTCTGTGTATGGGGCGGCAATCTGTTGGAGGGATACGGGGCCGACAACCCCGCCAGCAAGAGCCAGGGAATCAAGCAGCTTGTCGCGGGCGGAGGCGTGGCCCTCATTGGCATGACCCTCGTCCCGCTGCTGTCCGGGCTGCTGGGATAATCCTTTTATTTATCTGCAAGCAATACGCCGCGCCCTCCTGCTGTTTGGAGGGCGCGGGAAAGGAGGGATACACACATGATTGATGATTTAATCGGGGAATGGATCAAAGGCATCCTGATTGACGGGATCAAGGGAAACCTGTCCGGCCTTTTCAGCACCGTGAATACCAAGGTAGGGGAAATCGCATCGGATGTTGGCAGCACGCCGCAGGACTGGAACGGCGGCATTTTTTCCATGCTGCAAACCCTGTCCGAAACGGTCATTGTCCCCATTGCGGCGGCGATTCTCGCCCTGGTGATGTGCTATGAGCTGATTGAAATGATTGTGGAAAAGAACAACATGCACGACTTTGATACGTCCCTGTTCTTCCGCTGGATGTTTAAGAGCGCCTTTGCCATCCTCATTGTGACGAACACATGGAATATCGTCATGGGCGTCTTTGACGCCACCCAGGCCGTCGTGAACCAAAGCGCCGGTATCATCATCGGGGAAACCAGCATTGACTTTGATACCCTGATTCCGGCTCTGGAAACCCGGCTGGAAGCCATGGACATCGGCCCTCTGTTGGGCCTGTGGTTTCAGACCCTGGTTGTGGGGCTGACGATGCACGCGTTATCCATCTGCATTTTCCTTGTCACCTACGGGAGAATGATTGAAATATACGCTGTGACCGCGCTGGGGCCGATTCCCCTTGCCACGCTGGGCAATTCGGAGTGGCGCGGTGTCGGCCAAAACTACTTGAAATCCCTGTTGGCGCTGGGCTTCCAAGCGTTCCTGATTATGGTTGTTGTCGGCATCTATGCGGTGCTGATTCAGGACATCGGCACGATGGAGGATATTTCCGGCGCGATCTGGGGCTGTATGGGATATACGGTGCTGCTGTGCTTCTGCCTATTCAAGACGGGAAGTATCAGTAAAGCAGTATTTACCGCCCACTGACCTTACAATTTTTACGCAGGAGGAAAAAACTTATCAAGGAATCGCAGAAGAAAACCTATCACATTATTTACGCTGACCCGCCGTGGAGATATGACCAGAAAACGGTACAGGGGGCAGCGGAAAACCACTATCCCACCATGGGAATCGACGCGCTGTGTGCCCTGCCGGTGGAAACCCTGGCCGCCAAGGACTGCCTGCTGTTTTTGTGGGCTACGTTCCCCATGCTGCCGGAAGCCCTGCGGCTGATCAAGGCGTGGGGCTTCACCTTCAAGACCGTGGCCTTTGTATGGCTCAAACGAAACAAGAAAAGCCCCACCTGGTTTTACGGGCTGGGACACTGGACAAGAGGAAATGCGGAAATCTGTCTGCTTGCCAAGCGGGGACACCCCAAACGCTATTCCCGAAGAGTCCATCAGTTTATTATTTCCCCCATTGAGGAACACAGCAAGAAACCCGACATCACCCGCGAGAAAATCATCGAGCTTGCGGGCGACCTGCCCCGCGCAGAACTGTTTGCCAGACAGAAAATCCCTGGCTGGGATGTGTGGGGCAACGAAGTGGACAGCGATTTTTCCCTGTCCGCACGAGAAACGAGGTGATTTTATTTGGCTTATGTCACTGTCCCCAAGGATTTTACCAAGGTGAAATCCAAGGTGGTATTCGGGCTGACGAAACGCCAGCTCCTTTGTTTTGGCGGTGCGCTGCTGGTCGGTGTCCCGCTTTTCTTGTTGATCCGGGGCCGCATCCCCACCAGTGCGGCGGCGCTCCTTATGGTGTTTGCCATGCTGCCGGGCTTTCTGCTGGCGCTGTATGAACGCCACGGCCAGCCCCTTGAAGTGGTGGTGCGCCAGATCGTAGAGTGCTGCTTTATCCAGCCCAAGGAAAGGCCCTACCAGACCAACAACGCTTATACCGCCCTTGTGCGGCAATTCCAAATGGAAAAGGAGGTCAACACCATTGTCCAAAAAGCAAAGAAACGAAACGAGCGCAAAAGCGCCGGTCAAACTCACCCGCGCCGAAAAGAAAGAGATTCAGGCCATCATCCGCAGGTATAAGGGCGACGGAAAGCCCCACTCCGCCCAGGAGAGTATCCCCTACGAGGCCATGTATCCAGATGGGGTTTGCCGCCTGACGCCCCGCACCTTTTCCAAGTGCATCGAGTTTTCAGACATCAGCTATCAGCTTGCCCAGGCGGACACCAAGGCGGCCATCTTTGAAAACCTGTGCGACCTTTACAACTATCTGGATGCCTCTATCCACATCCAGTTTTCCTTTCTCAACCACAAGATTGACCCCAGGCAGTACGCCAAGAGCCTTGAAATCCGGGCGCAGGGGGATGATTTTGACGACATCCGCACGGAGTATTCCGCCATATTAAAAGACCAGCTCGTAAGTGGGAACAACGGACTGGTCAAGCGGAAGTTTCTCACCTACACCATTGAGGCCGATAACCTCAAACTGGCCCGTGCCAGACTGCACCGCATTGAAACCGACCTGTTGGGCTATTTCAAGAGCATGGGGGCTGTGGCGTGGGGGTTGGACGCAACGGCCCGGCTGGAAGTCATGCACCGCATGTTCCACCCGGACGGGGAGCCGTTTTCCTTCGATTGGAAGTGGCTGGCTTCCTCCGGCCTCTCCACCAAGGATTTTATCGCCCCATCGTCGTTCCGTTTCGGGAACGCCCGGATGTTCGGGCTGGGAGGCAAGTACGGGGCTGTCAGCTTCTTAAACATCCTGTCCCCGGAGCTGTCAGATGAAATGCTGGCCGACTTTCTCAATACAGAAAACGGCATTGTGGTGAACCTCCATGTGCAGGCCATCGACCAGAGCGAGGCCATCAAGACGGTGAAGCGCAAGATTACCGACCTGGACGCCATGAAGATTCAGGAGCAAAAGAGGGCTGTCCGCAGCGGCTACGATATGGACATCCTTCCCAGCGACCTTGCCACCTACGGGCAGGACGCCAAGGAGCTGCTAAAGACCCTGCAAAGCCGGAATGAACGGATGTTTCAGCTCACCTTTCTTGTCCTCAATACCGCCGACACCCGGCAGGCGCTGGAAAACGATGTGTTTTGGGCCGCAGGCGTGGCACAGAAATACAACTGTTCCCTTGTACGGCTGGACTACCAGCAGGAGCAGGGCCTTATGAGCAGCCTCCCATTAGGGGCCAGCCACATCCAGATTGAGCGTTCTCTGACCACTTCCAGCGTGGCCGTGTTCGTCCCCTTTGTAACGCAGGAGCTGTTTCAGGATGGAGAGGCCATGTATTACGGCGTCAATGCCAAGACCGGCAACATGATTATGCTTGACCGAAAGCGGGTGCGCTGCCCAAACGGTTTAAAGCTGGGTACGCCAGGAAGCGGCAAGTCCATGAGCTGCAAATCCGAAATTTTGAGTGTGTTCCTCTGTACGCCGGATGACGTGTATGTATGTGACCCGGAGGCCGAGTATTACCCCCTTGTAAAACGGCTGCATGGACAGGTGGTGAAACTGTCACCCACCAGCAAATCCTATGTGAACCCACTGGACATCAACTTAAATTACAGCGAGGATGAAAGCCCGCTGGCCCTAAAATCGGACTTTGTTTTATCGTTTTGTGAACTGGTGATGGGCGGAAAGAACGGGCTGGACGCCATCGAAAAGACGGTCATTGACCGGGCGGTGCAGGTGATCTACCGGCCCTATCTGGCAGACCCCAAGCCGGAGAATATGCCGATTCTTTCCGACCTCCACAAAGCCCTGCTAGACCAGAATATCCCGGAGGCCGACCGGGTGGCCCAGGCCCTTGACCTGTATGTGAACGGCAGCTTAAACGTGTTCAACCACCGTACCAATGTGGACATTGAAAGCCGGATTGTGGCCTTTGACATCAAGGAGCTGGGCAAGCAGCTAAAGAAAATCGGGATGCTGATCGTCCAAGACCAAATTTGGGGCAGGGTGACGCAAAATCGCAGCCAGGGCAAGGCAACGTGGTTCTTTTGTGATGAATTTCACCTGCTGTTGCGGGAGGAACAGACAGCGGCCTTTTCCTGCGAGATTTGGAAGCGTTTCAGGAAATGGGGCGGCATCCCGACAGGTGCCACGCAAAACGTCAAGGATCTGCTGTTGTCGCCGGAGATTGAAAATATTCTGGAAAATTCGGACTTCATCTGCCTGCTCAACCAGGCGTCCGGCGACCGGCACATCCTTGCGGAGCGATTGAACCTATCCCCCCAGCAATTACGGTATGTGGAAAATTCCGAACCCGGCGAGGGGCTTTTGATTTATGAGAATGTCGTTCTGCCCTTTAAGAATCCTATCCCAAAGCACACTCAGCTTTACCAGATCATGACCACCCGCTTAGGTGAGGGAGCCACGGTATGAGGTGCGGGGCCGCAAAAGGAGGTGACGCACTATGAAGCCCTTAAACCCCCGTGATAAGGTGACACAGCGCATGACCCGCGCTGGGCTTACACTGGATAACCAGACCACCGGTGAGAGCGTCAACATTTCCAGCCGGGAGGCCGAACCGGAATACACGGCCAAGCCGGGCGGCACAGCGGAAAAGGCGCTGGAACGAGCTGTGGACATCCGCGACCGGCTGGATGCAGCAAAAAGCGCCCTCCCCAAAAAGCGCGTGATTGCCAAGGCAACCGTCTACGACGAGGCCAAGGGAAAGACCAGAAGCAAACTTCACTTTGAGAAAGTGGAGAAACATCCGCCAAAGCTCAAACCCAATCCGGCCAGCCGCCCGGTGCAGGAGGCGGGGCTATACCTCCACGGAAAAATCCATGAGGTGGAGCAGGAAAATGTGGGTGTGGAGAGCGGCCATAAGGCGGAAGAACTGGCCGAGCGCCAAGCGGGCAAGGCGCTGCGAAACGCCAGACGGCGGCATAAGCTGAAACCCTACCGGGCCGCAGCCAAGGCGGAACGAAAATCCATGGCCGCCAATGCCGAGTTTGTGTATCAAAAATCCCTGCGGGACAACCCGGAACTGGCGCAGGCGGTGAGTAATCCCATTTCCCGTCTCTGGCAGAAACAGCACATCAAACGGGAATACGCCAAGGCCGCACGGGCGGCGGGCCGGAGCGCGGCAGGTAGTGCAAAGACCACCGCATCAGCCGCCAGGAAAGCCGCAGAGAAAGGAAAACAGGCCGCGTCCCTTGTGGCCCGTCACTGGAAAGGGGCGCTGCTGATCGGCGGCGTGGGCCTGCTTCTCATGCTGATTATGGGCGGCCTGCAATCCTGCACCGCCATGTTCGGCAGTGCCGGGACGGGGCTTGCGGCCACCTCCTATCTGTCCGAGGACAGCGATATGCTGGGGGCCGAGGCTGCCTACGCCGGGATGGAAGCTGATTTACAGTACGAACTTGACCACTACGAAACCCTCCATCCCGGCCATGACGAGTACCGTTTCGAGCTGGACGAGATCGGCCATGACCCCTATGTACTGACCTCCATCCTCTCCGCGCTGCATAACGGCGTGTTCACCTTGGAGGAAGTACAGGGCGACCTTGCCATGCTCTTTGAGCAGCAATACACCCTGACCAAGCGCGTGGAGGTGGAGATCCGTTATCGGACGGTTACGCACACAGACAGCGACGGCAACGAATACGAGGAAGAAGTGCCGTATCGCTATTCCATCTGCTATGTGACACTGAAAAATGCGGATTTGTCCCACCTGCCAGTCTATCTCATGAGCGAGAAACAACTGAGCCTGTACGCAGCCTATATGCAGACGTTGGGCAACCGGCAAGACCTCTTTCCAAGCGGCAGCTATCCCAATGCCTCCACCGTCAAGGAGCCGACCTACTATGAAATCCCACCGGAGGCGCTAAAGGATGAAACCTTTGCGGCCATGATCGCGGAGGCGGAAAAGTATGTGGGATTTCCCTATGTCTGGGGCGGCAGCTCCCCCAGCACCAGCTTTGATTGTTCCGGCTTTATTAGCTGGGTGGTCAATCATTCCGGCTGGAATGTGGGGCGGCAGACGGCGCAGGGGCTTTACAGTCTCTGCACCCCCGTTTCACCGGAACAGGCAAGGCCCGGCGACCTGGTATTTTTCGTCGGCACCTACGACACCGCCGGGATGTCCCATGTGGGGCTGTATGTGGGTAATTCGGTGATGCTGCACTGCGGCAGTCCGATCAGTTACACGAACCTAAATTCAAGCTACTGGCAACAGCATTTTTATTGTTACGGGCGTTTACCTTAAACGCCAGAAAGGAGTGTTTGACTATGGCAATGAACAAATTGGAACGCATTGAAAAGGACATTGAGAAAACCAAGGACAAGATCGCGGCGCTGCAAAAGCAGCTTCGGGAGCTGGAAGCGGCAAAGACCGAACAGGAAAACTTGCAGATCATCCAGCTTGTGCGGGGCCTACACATGACACCTCAGGAATTTGCCGCCTTTGTCCGGGAGGGCGCGTTGCAGGCACCCCCGGCCCCGCAGCCGGATTTTGAGCAGGACGAACAGGAGGAAAAAGCCGATGAAGAATAAAGCCATTCGCATGTTCACCGCAACACTGGCCGCTGTGCTTTGCATGGCGGCTTTTTCCGTCACCGCCTATGCCGGAGGCGTTGACCCTGATCCGCAGCCATTGCCGGAGGAAACGGAGGAACCCACCACCGGGGGGATTGAGATGGAACCGAAGGACGTCCCCGTCACTCCCAAGGGCAATGCGGCGCTGGTGGATGATTTTTTCGGGGATAAGCAGCTTATCACCGTCACCACCAAGGCCGGGAATTACTTCTATATTCTGATTGACCGGGCCAACGAGGACAAGGAAACGGCAGTGCATTTCTTAAACCAAGTGGACGATGCCGATCTGCAAGCCCTGCTGGAGGACGGCGAAACCGATCCGGAACACTGTACCTGCACGACCAAGTGTGAGGCCGGGGCTGTCAATACGAATTGTCCGGTGTGTAAAAACAACAGGAACGCCTGCACCGGGCCGGAGCCGGAAGCACCCAAGCCGGATACGGAAGAAAAACCGCAGGCGGAAAAATCAAGCGGCATGGGTGGTCTTGTGGTGTTCTTTGTGGTGCTACTGCTGGGCGGCGGCGCAGCCCTCTACTTCCTGAAATTCAAAAAGGAAAAAGCCGCCAACACGGGTAATGACGATCTGGCCGAGTATGACTTTGGCGAGGACGACGACGACGGGGACGAACCGGCCCCGGAGGTGGACGACGATACCGGCGAGGTGGAGGCCAGACCGTTAGACGATGATTTACTGGATGAAGATGGACCGAAAAAGGAGGATGAATAATTATGGCTTCACATATTCTTGTAATTGCAGAGAAACCAAGCGTGGCCCGCAGCATTGCGGCAGTGATTGGAGCGGAGAAAAAACAGGACGGCTACATGGAGGGAAACGGCTATCTGGTGAGTTGGTGTATCGGCCACCTTGTTTCCCTTGCCGACGCCGGGGCCTATAACGGGCGTTTCAAAAAATGGCGCTATGACGACCTGCCGATTTTGCCGCAGGAATGGCAGTACATCATCCCCGCCGAGAAGAAAAAGCAGTTTGAAATCTTACGTTCCCTGATGGAGCGCCCCGATGTGGAGAGCCTTGTTTGCGACACTGACGCCGGGCGCGAGGGAGAGCTGATTTTCCGTTTCGTCTACCAGATGGCGGGCTGCAAAAAGCCGTTCAAACGTCTTTGGATTTCCAGCATGGAGGACGCCGCCATCCGGGAGGGCTTTCAGCATTTGCACCCCGGCGCAGACTATGACGCCCTCTATCAATCGGCCCTATGCCGGGCGCAAGCGGATTGGCTGGTGGGGATAAACGCCACAAGGCTTTTCTCCATCCTCTACCACAAGACCCTGACCGTGGGCCGGGTGCAGACGCCCACCTTAAAAATGCTGGTTGACCGGGATGCCAAAATCAGCGGTTTCAAGAAAGAGAAATATCACGTTGTCCATATCGCGGCGGGCGGCATGGAGGCGGACAGCCGCCGCATTTTCAACCCCGGCGAGGCGGACAGCCTGAAAGCGGCTTGCTCCGGGGCGCAGGCCGTTTGTGTTTCCGTGGCGAGGGAGAAAAAGACGGAGCAGCCGCCCCGCCTCTACGACCTTACCACCTTGCAGCGGGAGGCTAACCGGCTCTTTGGCTTTACCGCCAAGCAGACCCTTGACTATGCCCAGCAGCTTTATGAAAAGAAGTGTCTGACTTATCCGAGAACAGACAGCCAGTACCTTACCGATGATATGCAGCCCACAGCGGAAAGCATCGTTTCCGGCCTCTGGCCGCTGCTTCCCTTTGCGGCGGAACTGGATATTTCCCCGCAGTTTGGCCGGGTGCTGAACAGCAAAAAGGTGGGCGACCACCACGCTATCATCCCTACGATGGAATTTGTTCAGAAAGGCTTTGACGGGCTGACCGAGGGGGAGAAAAAACTTCTCTCCCTTGTGTGCTGTAAGCTGCTTTGTGCCGTGGCAGCGCCCCATGTGTTTGAGGCTGTCACCGCCACTTTCACCTGCGCCGGAAACGAGTTTACCTCCAAGGGCAAAACCATCCTGACGCCCGGCTGGAAAGAGATTGAACGCCGTTTCCGTGCTTGCTTTAAGGCCGACGCCGACGAGGACGGGCCGGAGCTGGCGCGGGAACTGCCAGAGATCACCGAGGGCCAGACCTTTGACAAGGTGGAGGCTTCCGTTACCGAGCATTTCACCACGCCGCCGAAACCCTACACCGAGGACACGCTTCTGTCGGCTATGGAACGGGCAGGGGCCGAGGATATGCCGGAGGACGCCGAGCGCCAAGGTTTGGGAACCCCGGCCACCCGCGCTTCCATCCTGGAAAAGCTGGTGCAGATGGGATTTGTGGAACGCAAAGGCAAGCAGCTACTTCCCACCAAGGACGGCCATAACCTTGCCTGCGTCCTGCCGAATGTCCTAACCTCTCCCCAGCTTACCGCTGAATGGGAAACGAAACTGACGGCCATTGCCAAGGGCGAGGCTGACCCGGACAGCTTCATGGCTGACATTGAGGAAATGACGCGGGGGCTGATTGCGGGCTATTCGCAGATCAGCGAGGATGCACAGAAATTGTTTCAGACCGAGCGTGTGGTTATCGGCAAATGCCCGCGCTGCGGCGAAGCCGTCTACGAGGGCAAGAAGAACTACTACTGCGGAAACCGGGCCTGCCAGTTTGTCATGTGGAAGAATGACCGATTTTTTGAGGAACGAAAGAAAGCGTTCACCCCAAAAATCGCCGCCGCGCTCCTTAAAAGCGGGAAAGTCAAGATAAAGGGCCTCCATTCCGTGAAAACGGGAAAGACCTACGACGGCACGGTGCTTTTGGCCGATACAGGCGGGAAGTACGTTAACTACCGCATAGAACGGAGGGCGAAGAACTAAAAAACAGCAAGCATAGGGAGTGTAGCCACACACCCGGAAAAATCCCTGTCCCGGCCATTCTGCCGGGTCGGGGATTTTCTCTTTGGGGAAGCCCCAATCCCCTGTATGACGGATGCTCTGGTAGGACTAATTTCATTCAGATTTACTTTTCAAAATCGGATAGCCCTGCTATACTATGCGTAAAGAGTATATCATGCAAGGGAGGCACCAATGAAACAACCAGATAAAAAACAACGTTTTCATGGCATGGCTGCGATTGGGATGGGGCTTGGACTGCTGTTCGGGATTTTATGGGAGAACCTCCCGCTTGGACTTTTGATAGGAACCGCATTGGCTGGCTTTGGCAATATGACAACGCAAAGGTAGGTGGATGATTATGAACGGACAGATGTATCAGATATGCTCCATAGTGGCAGCCGCCAGAAGGGCATTAAAAAACCGCAGCTCGATTTGTTACATACCCGCAGACTATGAGAACCCCTCACAATTTCTGTGTTTGACGGGGAGTGGAGGCTCACCATATACCGCTCACGATGTATCACAATGGTATGAACATCTCAAAGAGCAACATTTGACAGATATTCAACTCTATTGCCCTACTTCTGTCAGAGATCGCAGCCTGTTAGGTTTTTCCAATACGACCCAGGCAAGTATAGTGTGTTTTTTTAAGGGAAATCGAATGACCTATTTTATTGCTGATTGGAAGTTTGATTCCAAAGAGCGAAAGTGGAATGTCCTCTATACAGAACATCCATGGAATGACCCGCCGAAAGCATGGCCACGTTTTGAAAACAATACGCAAGCGTTCCGAAGTGTCTTGCACGATATTCAGGACTTGGCGCACCGGCTTGGATTTGAAGGCTTTGCAAACATCTTTTATCAAGCAGGAACGATTTTGGACGGCGGCAAGGAATATCCCGATAAAGCATATGGCCTTTCACTGCCGCCACTACCGGACAATCACTTGCGTGTGTTTGAGGCAGCCAGCCGAGCGGATGTATTTGGAGCGATGGGATCATGGAATGATTCGCCTCCGTGGGCAGCGCACGAAAAAGGATTGGAGCAGGAGTATGAAACACTGTCTGCGGAACTATTGAAGCAAATCCGGTTTGGATTATTATATGCCATCAATGAATGGTAGTCCGGCTGCTCTATGCGGATGTCCTACTTGTTGGAAGCGTTCAGCTTGTCAAAATAAACCGGATCGATTAGGCTGAATGAGGTGAGATAATGTATACGAACAGCAGAGAAAACGAAGTACGATTACTGAAACAGTTATGGGCAGGGCTTCCAACCATGTGTCCCAAATGCCGCCAAGCGGAATTAGTGCATCTTCATAAGAAAGCGAAAAAGAGTAATATAGATTGGAAGTGCCCTGCCTGCGGAGAAATTTACCGCACCATAAACATGCTGACGGAGTTACCAGATTCTTAAAAGTCCGTATGACCTTAGACTTGAAATATCGGCACACATTTAAAACAAAGGGCGTGTAGGCACTCTTATTCACAACTAAATACCAGCCGCCCATGGGCGGCACCACCCAGCAGGAAATCTTTCAAAGGTTTCCTGCTTTTCTTATGACATTTTTTAGGAAGGAGTGAAACTAAATGTCTTATAGCTCTTACGATCACGACAACTTAGAAACGGCCGACACCATGAAAATTGAGCGCCGGATTTACTTTGAAAGCGGCAAGTCCGATCTGTCCGAGCTTGTGAAGCTCCCCCTTGCGGAGCTTCTTTCCCTGCGGGCGGAAAGCGCCGCCGCAGAACAGGAAGTGTTTGACCGTTTGAAAACGCAGGCCGCCGCATGGGAGGAACAGGCCGGAAAGACCCTGCTTCTGGACAAAGCCCTGGAATATGCCCGGACACTTCCCGTCTCCCACACTGCCAACCAGTGGGAGCAGCCCGATAATTACCGGCATATCCGCAGCAACATGGTTTATCAGATGTATTATTCCATTTCCGAGAACACCCGGTACGACAGGGCCGCCCAAACCTCCGTCCCTTATTCCTGGACATTAAGTTGGAGCCTGCGCACCAACGCGCCGGGCACCTATCGGCAGGCTCGGATCGCCGGACAGGATCGGAAAGTCTTTGCCAGCCAGGAAGCACTGGACAAATATCTGAATGGCCGTATCAAGGCCCATGCCCATTACTTTACGGAAATCTCACCGGCCATCCCCAAGGAGTATGCCGACTATTTCAAGGTCAACGGCTGTTTGCTCCCCGGCTACACCATCGAGGGAGAGGAACCGGCAAAAACCGAAGAGCTTCCCAAACAGGAGGAAACCACGCAGCCGCCGCAGACCATAACCACCCCGGAAAGGAGAAAACCCGTGAACGAAGTATTTTCCATTTTTCTTGATAACCGCGCCGAAGCGCAGACCGGCGGGCCGCATGGGTACTGGCTTTCCCTGCCGACTTCCGCCGAACAGGTACAGGAAGCCCTAAAGGAAATCCATATTACCGCCGACAACCAGCAGGACTTGTTTATTGGCGGCTTTTCCGCCCCGGATGGGCAACCGCTGGAACTGCCTGAGGAATTGATACAGGCTGCCAGTTTGGACGAACTGAACTTCCTTGCCGTGCAGATTCAAAAGCTGGACGATGTGGAACGTTCACAGTTAAACGCCATCATGCAGTCCCCAGAGATATTTCAGACCATCGGACAGGTCATCGACTATGCCGAAAATACCGATTGTTTTACCCTCATTGACGCCAAAGATTACCGCACCTTAGGGGATTACTACTTGAATCATTCGGGCCTGATGGTGATTCCCGATGCATGGAAACCGGCCATTGATACCGAACGGTTGGGCCAGTTTATCGCCAAGGAGGAACAAGGCACATTCACCGAGTACGGCTACCTTCTGCGAGCTGGGGAGGAATGGCAGCGCGTCCATGAGGGCCAGCCCGTGCCGGAGGAATACCGGGTGATTGCCTATCCAGCGCCGGAAGTGTTGCGGGAGGAAGCAAAAGCCCAGCCAGACCAGAAACAGGAGGACGAAGCCCCGCAGCCCGTTACCCCCATTATCCTGAACAGCCAGAACAGCGCCGACCGCATGCAAGAAATCACCGACTGGCTGGAAACCGGCATACAGGAGCTTTTCGAGAGTGAACGCTACAAAGCCTATCTCACCTCTATGGCGAAGTTCCATAGTTACAGCTTCAATAACACCCTCTTGATTGCCATGCAGGGCGGCCAGCTTGTCGCAGGCTATAACAAGTGGCGGGACGAGTTTCACCGCAATGTAAAGAAAGGCGAAAAAGCCATCAAAATCCTGGCCCCGGCCCCATTCAAGACGAAAAAGGAAGTGCCGAAGCTGGACGCCCAGGGAAGGCCGGTGATGGGACAGGACGGAAAGCCCGTCACTGAGGTACAGGAAATCCAAGTTCCGGCATTTAAAATCGTGTCTGTCTTTGATGTGAGCCAAACCGAGGGGGAACCGCTGCCCTCTATCGGCGTGGAAGAACTGACTGGCAGTGTGGAACGCTATGGGGAATTTTTCAAGGCGCTGGAACAGACCTCCCCGGTTCCCATTGGTTTTGAGGACATTCCGGGCGGTTCCCACGGCTACCACCACCTGACGGAAAAGCGGATCGCCATTCAGGAGGGCATGAGCGAATTACAGACCCTAAAGACGGCTATCCACGAGATCGCCCATTCCAAGCTCCACGCCATCGACCCGGAAGCCCCGGCCATGGAGCAGGCCGACCGCCCCGACAGCCGCACCCGCGAGGTGCAGGCGGAAAGCGTGGCCTATGCCGTCTGCCAGCACTACGGGCTGGACACGTCCGACTATTCCTTTGGCTATGTGGCCGGTTGGAGTTCCGGCAAGGACTTGAAAGAGCTGAAAGCCTCCCTTGAAACCATCCGGGCCACCGCCCATGAACTGATTACCACCATTGACGGCCACCTTGCCCAGCTTCAGAAAGAACGGCAGGCCCAGCAGGAACAGCCGCAGGCAGCCGAGCAGCCAGAACCGGACAGCGTATTTTCCAAGCTGCCCCCGGAGCAACAGCAGGAAATGACCGACAGCGTAAAAGCCATGCTGCAAACCCTCATTGAAGCGGATTTGAAATCCACCGGCGAAGTGTCGCAGGGAACCAAGGAGGCGGCGCAGGCGCAGGGCTTTACCGTTGCCGGGGATGGAACGCTGGAACAGGCAGAAGCCTCGCAGGAAGCCGCATACCATTTAGAAAGCGGCGATTACCTGTATATCCAGACATCCGAAAACGGATATGACTACATGCTGTATCGCCCCGACTACAAGGAGCTGGACGGAGGCCAGCTTGACAACCCTGACCTGTCCCTTATGGACGCTGGAAAGGAAATCCTTACTGCCCATGGAATACCGGATAGGACGATGGAACCCTTGACCGGCGACGCGCTGGCCGGTTTTCTGGAAGCCACAGAACAGGCCAACGCCATTCCCCAGCCGCAGGCATGGAACGGGACCGACGGCCTTTTGAATGGAAACCCGTTCATGCCGGAGGCGTCCCCGGCGGACCGAGCCGCTGCCCTGATTGCGGTGGCCGAGCAAAACGCCCCGCGTTTGGGCGGCGAGGAACGGCAGTTGATTATGGCCTATGCCGAGGCCGTGGACGATACCGAAAAGGTGATTGGGCTTATCAACCGCCTGTGTGAACAGGGCTATGAAATGCAGCACGGCCACATGGATGATTTTATAAAAAGCCAGATTGAAAGCGAGATTGCCGTTGCAAGGGCAGAACAGACCATCGCCCATGACCCGGCAGCGGAGCCGATTGTCACGATTCTTTGGAGTGAAAGCCCCCATTTAAAAGACGGCCAGCAAATGCCGTTGCACGAGGCCGAGGCCGTTTTCGGGGCGCTGGACAGTTCCAAACGCTTGGAACGGGAACAGCCAGACCACGCGGGGAGCTGGTACGATAAGACCAAGTTCCGCATTGATTTTACGATGCAGGGCCAGCCGGACAACTACGAGGGGCGGCAGGACTTTGGCGACGGCGACGGTTCCCTGATCGAGCATATCCAAGGGTATCACGAATACTACGCGCAGAATGAAAGTTGGAAAAACCATGTGCTGCACCACGAGGGGCCGGAGGCATGGGAGGCGGACAAGGCCCAGCGGGAAATGCTTCTCCATGAGTTTGTCCCTTACATGAAGCAGCACTGTACCCTTTCCCGTATGGAACAGGAGGCCCAGCGCCTTTTGCAATCCAGCGATTCCCTCCCGCCAGAGCAGACCGCCTATTTGACCGCCCTTGTGGACTATGTAAAGGAGTGCCGCCCGCTTCTCAATCAAGGCCAGTATCAGTTGCCGGAGCCGCCGCAGCTTTTCGACATTGATAAGAGCTTGCAGGATTACAAGGAGCAGGTACAGGCGGAGGTTGCGCAGGAGGCCAAGGCCACCGGTTTGACGGTAGAGGAATATATTGCTTCTGGTTCTGATGCTCCGGCACAGCCTAACTTTTCCATCTATCAAGTGCCGCGCGGCCCGGAGGGGCGCGACTTCCGCTACCGTTCCTATGAGGGCTTGCAGGCAGACGGCCTTTCCGTGGACAGGAAAAATTACCAGCTTGTCTACACAGCCCCGTTGGATCAGAACACCTCTCTGGACGAGATTTACCATCGCTTCAATATGGAACATCCCGCTGATTACACAGGACGTTCCCTTTCTCTGGGGGATATTGTGGTATTCCGGCAGGACGGGAAACAGACTGCCTACTATGTGGATAGCGTCGGTTATCGGGAGGTGCCGGAATTTTTCAAGGAGCAGGGGCAGCCGCTTACCCCTGACAAACTGGAAACGGGTGAAACCATTCAAACGCCAAGGGGGACTTTCTATGTAACCGCCATGAGCCGGGAACAGATGGAGGTTACCGGGTATGGCTTCCACCACCAGTCGGAGGACGGACGGTATCTCATTATGGCAAATGGTACAAGGGCCTTTGCCATCCCGGCCCAACACGACAGCCACATCAAAACCGCTGAAATGTCCACTGAACAGAGCGAAAATATGATCGACGGCATCCTGAACAACGCTCCGTCCATAGGAGAACTGGAAGCCAGAGCAAAAGCCGGAGAACAGGTTTCCCTTTCGGATGTCGCTGCGGCAGTGAAAGCAGAGAGACAAACACAAAAACAGGCCCACAAGAATGCTAAGACCAACCATAGCAAGAAAAAGCCCTCCATCCGGGCGCAGCTTGCGGTGGCTAAGAAGGAACAGAAGAAACAGCCCCCGGCGCGGGAGAAGTCAAAGGATATGGAGGTGGGAGGCCGTGAATAAGTTTGAGAATGTGGATGTTCTGGCCGTGCTGGAACAGATCATGCGCCAGAATACCGCCTTTTATCAGGATGATTTTGAGATTGACAAAGACATGCTCCGTAAGGCCGCCGCCAGTGATAAGGCCGAAGATAAAACCCTGCTGTGGATGTCGCGCCCCTCCGGAACGTACTGTTTCCGGGAACGTGACGTATTCTTGAAGGACACCCGACAATACAACACATGGAAATTTTATGGGGAGCAGACCCGCGACCATGTTCTTGCCTATGTCGTGGAGCTGACCGGCAAAGTGGGCGGGAAAATCCGTGGAACTCTCTATGAGCTGGACTACCAGCAGCATTTCCGGCACGTTATAGCCGAGGCGGTAAAAGCGGACAATCTCATTTTGCATTATGAAAAGGGCGACAAGGAGCAGCCCGCCGCGCAGTATTTTAACGGCAGCCCTGACCCCAAGTTGGGGGCGTTCCTGCGGTATGAGGCCAAGCCCAACGAGCCGGAAAACCTGCGTGAAGTGCTGCGGCAGGAGCAGAGAAGCCGGGAGCCGCTTGCCCCCGACGACTTCAAAAGCCACGTCGCCGCCCTGCGGGATGGACGGATTATGAGGGAGGCCCGGCGCATAGTGGCAGGAATGAAAGAGCTGTCCGCCCCCAACAGTCCAAACAAGACACATTTCATGGTGGAGCTGTCCCCATACTTTGTGCAGATCGCGTCCAGCAAGGACACTGACCGCCTCTTTTCCATGCTGCCTTATAAATCCCTGTGCTTTACGGGCATGAACGACCGGCATGGTCTGTATGCAGTGATACACAAGGACGAAAACCGGGAGAAAGAGGTACGGAGGCCCCGTACCTCCATCCGCAGGCAGCTTTCCGAAACGAAACAGGCCAAGGCTACGAAAAAGACCCCGGCAAGAACCAAAAAGAACGAATTGGAGGTATGAGGAATGTATTTCACCGTAGAGGAAGAAAACCTGATTTGTATGTATCATAAGAGTGACCGGCGCAGGACATCGGGAGCCATCCGGGCCGCCCTTCCGGATATGAGTGAGGATATGGCAGCGCTGGCCCGTCAGACCCTTGATAAACTGGACGCTATAAGAGACGCCGACTTTGAGGCCCAGCAGTTCCATTTCACAGACGAATAACCCAAGCAGGCAAAATCGCCGGGCGCGGGGGCTATATGGCCCTTGCGTCCGGCGATTTTTTCGTGTGTCATACCAATCCATCCCGTTTTGATACATCAAACGTGACCGTTTGCAGCCGCGCAGGGATTATTCGCTTTGGCTACTCTTTCGTTTCAACCTTCCCGATATACAGGCTGCGGCGGAATCAGGCAAACAAGGAGAAAGAAGCTACGCTGCCATTTGTAGAAAAAGTAACCTCTGATTCCGGGGGGAATGATAATAACACGCAGATATACTCCCGACTAAGAAAAAAATCCCCCATATTTCAGGGCTTTTCCCCGTTGCTTTTTCTACGTATTCCCTGACATTTTAGAACTCAACTAGAAATCCAACTCAATTTGTGAGCAATCGGTAAATGGTAAGAGGAATATACCATACAGCAACCACCAGACGCCAGGTCAGGATGACCCCGCCAATCAGGCCGCCTATTATAAAGTTCACCGCAATAATACCAACCGTGCCGCCTAAGTCATATCCATGGGGAACCAGCCAGACAAACATCCGGCGAATCCCAAAGGGAATCCCGCAACAGAGCCAGACATAAAAATATTCCGTTTCGCCGTTTTTGGTAAAAACAGACTTGAAGATCAAAAACAGAAACAGTGCGATTACCAAGGTCAAAACTGTATGTTTCAAAAAATCTTTCCAAATCTCTCCGCGTGTCATCCTATCCCTCCATCATGTGTTGTAAGTACAGTCTCTATAAATCCGTATTTTGAATCGGCACTTCTGTTCACCGTGCTTTCTCCGCCAGGAGACAAAGCCAATGTTGTTTCCGATTTACATGTGCGGCTATCCGGGAAAAGCCTGCATCCTGTAAGTATTGCATCAACTGCTCCTGTGTAAAGATACGCATTCCATCGATAATGTCAGTCCATTTTTCGTCTGCCTGTTTTGTCCCGTCCGATTCATTCACGATCATAAATGTCCCGCCCGGTTTAAGTACCCGCCAGACTTCTTGAAAGCTCTCCACCGGCCCCGGCCAGAAATAGACCGTTTCAAAGGCTGTGATCACATCAAATGTCGCCGCTTCAAAGGGGAGACGAGACACATCCCCCTGCACAACGTTACATCTCCCAGCCTGCACCTCATTCCGATTGAATTGCTTTGTTTTATCGCAAGCGACCTTGGAATAATCCAGGGCTGTCACTCTTGCCGCCGGAAACCGCTTTAAAAGCGCTGCGGTATTGCGTCCTCCACCACATCCGAAATCTGCGACCATAGAATGCGCCGCCACCGGTATATCTGGAAAATAGGAAAGTCCCCAATCGGAAACAGCAGCATGGCCCTGATTCATACTGTTGACCATCATTTTCCCCATCCAGCCATCCGGCTTTCGGGTATTGTTAAAAAACTGTTTGAGAATCCCCATGGAATAACCTCCTTGCTCTCTTACTGAGTTTCCATTCACTAACTGATTTTATTATATAGGAACTCTACCAAAAAATCTATTGATTTTTCAAGGATATATGATTGTTGGAAAATCCATAGGGAAAAACAGCATGAACACGCAGAAATGAGATCGGGACATCGGTATCACTTTGTAGAAAAAGTAAATTCCGTTTCAAGGGGCAGAAGTATTCACACTCGGCTACCCTTCCAACCAAGGGAAAACACCTCGATATTTCAGGGTGTTTTCCCTTTACTTTTTCTACGCATACCCGCTTACACTTCATAGAATAATGTCACGAACTTGTGGACGCACTCTCCCAAAACAGTGATACGCTTTATATTTTCCTGTCGTAATAAATGAACGTGAGAATATCAGAAAACAGAGATAAGGCAAACGCTAACATAAGGCCAGAACCGACAAAAATAAGGCTTTCCAGATTTGCAACTTTTGCAGCAATAAAACATCCCCCGGCCAGTATAAGGTTTCCATACTTCGCAAGCTGAAAAGCACGGCTGGAATTTTTCAAAAGTACAAGCTGGTTCCGTTCGTCCATTTCGTTCGTTTTATCCTCTGCGGACATTTGTTTAGAAAAGCTCCGTATGATCAGGCCGCCAGCTATCAATAAATCCACACTGATTAAAACCCAATCTGTCCATTTTCTCCCAAATTGGAACCCTATAAGCAACAAACTTAAGCCGATTAGGGCCAGAAATAATCCAGATAGAAAACTTTTGCGATTATAAATCTTCACGTCTTTCATCCTCCAATGCTTTATTTTCTTTTAAGCAGCATAAGTCCTCAATCGTTACACCAAATGTCTCAGCTATCCGATAGGCCAGCATAAGAGACGGGGCGTACTGTTCTTTTTCGATTGAAATAATCGTGCGGACAGAAACATGCACCTGCACAGCTAATTGTTGTTGCGTCATTTTAGCCTGTGTCCGCAATTCTTTTACCCTTGTTTTCGTTTCATGCACCTCCAAAATATGAAGTTCACTTCGTGTGAAGTTAGCTTCATGTTATCATGAATGGTTCCATTTGTCAACCAAAAATATGAAAGCCACTTCACATTAAAAAGGTCGTATGCCCTTTTCTAGCATACAACCCTGAGTTATATAAAGAAAACGATTGCGTCAACCATCGTTATGGTCATCATCTTCCTGTGTGCTTATTTTCCTTTTGGCAATGACTGCATAATAAGCACCGACACAGAAGCCAATCAACAAACCGATGGGAATATTCTTTAAAAGCGCACCCCAAATACAACCTAAACTGATTCCTATTCCCAAACATATAGGCGTTTTATTTGGTTGATTCCTGTTATGCTCAAAACCTTTCATGCAACCCACCTCCTCGTTCTTTATCTAAATATTTTTTGATTTAACAAAAGCCATGGAAGTGTTTAACCGATTTATATAGATTCCGTTGTATGCTCATACCATCACTCAAGCCCTGGCTTCTCAAATACCACAAGACCGCATTCATAGGGGTGGTCGTAATAATATGCTTCTATTCCTCGTGATTTGTGAAGCAGTATTTTATAGACGATCAGAAAATCACCGCCACCGGACAGAATCATCAGCTCCGCAAGGGCAAACCAAAATAGACTATGTAACATGCAGGCGACCACCATAAGACCGAATCCTAACACCAGCGTCGGCATCAGTCCCCCAAAAATATACTGCCACCGGCTTAAAGGCTCTGCACAGGTGCAGTAGGGGGTAAGCATTGACCAAATCACACCAAAGTCGATGGATTTAAAACGGTTTTTGGCAAAGCAACCCCAGGTCAGGCCGTGAATCAACTCATGAATCACAATCAAAGCGATAATCATGAGCAGCATTACAACACCATCCCAAGCTGTAAATGTTGCCGCACTATTGGGGACGGTCAGGTGGAACATCCATAGCGCCAGTGCCATAAAAGGAGCCATTACCAGGATAGCCAGGACATTCGCGGCCACAACCCCCACCGTTAAATCATACTTGATATATCCGTTTGCAATCATTGTCTCACAGATCGCATCGAAGTTTTTCTTTCTCTGCTGCTCTTTCCGAGACAGCTTCCGTTCTTTCTTTTGCATTTCTACCGCTCCTTGAATTTATTGCTTTTTTATTCTAGCATAAGTACAGTGATTTGGAAATATACTTGCGGAGCGATTCAGTTAATTAGAATCCTTCCTGTCAATTCCGTCAATTAAATTGCAAGGGACAAGGCCAGATATTCAGGGCCTTGTCCCTTCACTTTTCGACGCATGCTCCCGGTGTTTCCTCGCCCACAGCTTCTTGCTCTGGCGCTTGCGTTTCTCCGCACAGCCTGGACAGTATAGGCAGTTGGGTCATGTTTACGAACACCGATTGTATCGGAACTTGTAAATTGTACCATATAAAAGGTTATAATCTTAAAATAAGTTGCTTTAAAATCACTTCCAGGTTTGAAATATCTTGGAGACCTTCCGCATACACATAGTCCTTCCACTTGTATCCGTTCCCAGAAACTTATATGATATTCCGGATACCTTCACATATCCGCCTTGCAACCAGAGGATTGTTCATCGTATATAAATGAATCCCTTCAACATCGCTGACCAGCAGATCAATGATCTGACTTAATGCATAGGACATTCCCGCATCAAAAAGCGCCTCCTTATTTGATTCATATGCCTGAATGATTTTTTGAAATCGTACCGGAAAGGTTGCACCACACATGGTAATCATTCGCTTTATTTGCGCGGCATTAATCACGGGCATGATGCCTGGAATTACCGGAGCCTGAATGTCGGCAATCCTGCAAGCCTCCTGAAAGCGAAAGAACGCATGATTGTCAAAACATAATTGTGACAGCAGCACCTCCGCGCCTGCGTTTACTTTTGCTTTTAAGTGCTTGATCTCACAGACCTTATCCTCCGATTCAGGATGACACTCCGGGTAACAAGCTCCTAAAAAACAAAAATCCCACTTGTCTTTCATGTACGCAATCAAATCCGATGCATGGAGAAACGATTCTTTTTCCCTCATATTCGGGTTTTTATCCCCACGAAGCGCAAGGACGTTTTGCAGACCGGCGTTGGTAAGAACTCTGGCAAACTCATCGATTTCTGCTTTATCATAGTGCAGACAGGTTAAGTGAACCACCGGCTCCACATGATATTCCTGCTTGATCCGTTTTGCAAGTTCTATGGTGCGGTTGCGGTTGGCACCGCCTCCCGCACCAAATGTTACGCTGATATAATCGGGATTCAATTCGCATAACACAGACAGTGTTTTGTCAATGTTCTTCAATTCACTGTCCTTTTTTGGGGGGAATATTTCAAAGGACAAGGTCTTTTTAGAAGGGGTTTCCTGATTCTGTTTTGTTTGATATAGTTCTGAAATCTTCATCTCGTTATGCGTCTTTCCGGATGACTTTTGCAGCCTCTACCATATGTGTAAGACTTTCCTCTGTTTCCGGTATCCCCCTTGTCTTTAATCCGCAGTCAGGATTGACCCATAGCTTGGTTCGGTCGATTTTGGTGAGCATGGTATGAAGGGCCGCAACAATTTCCTCCACCGAGGGAACCCTTGGGGAATGTATATCATACACTCCTGGCCCCACTTCTGTTTCAAAGTTGTGTTCCTGCAACGAAGTCAGTATTTGTAAATCCGAACGGGATGCTTCAAATGTAATCACATCGGCGTCCATATCGTCAATCGCTGGAATAATGTCTGTGAACTCACTGTAACACATATGTGTATGGATTTGTGTTTCCGGGCGGACACCGCTGTGTGTCAGGCGGAACGCAGGAATGGCAAAATCCAAATATTCCTTTTTCCAGTCTGATTTCCGAAGTGGCAGCTTTTCCCGAAGGGCCGCCTCGTCAATCTGTATGATTTTAATTCCGTTCTTCTCCAAATCCAATACCTCATCCCGGATGGATAGGGCAATTTGGGAAATGGATTCCTTGATAGAAATATCCTCTCGTGGAAATGACCAGTTGAGGATGGTTACCGGGCCGGTGAGCATTCCCTTTATGGCTTTGTTCGTCAAGGACTGCGCATAGACAGACCACTCAATCGTAATGGGTTTTTCACGATAGACATCGCCCCATATAATAGGAGGCTTGACGCATCTCGTACCATAAGACTGTACCCATGCTTTTTCTGTAAATAGAAAGCCGCCTAATGCTTCGCCAAAATACTCTACCATATCGTTTCGTTCATATTCTCCATGAACCAGCACGTCCAGTCCGATTCCTTCCTGCCATCTGACGCACTCCGCAATTTTCTTTTTGGTAAACTCCTTGTATTCTGTTTCCGATACTTCGCCTTTGCGGTAAGAGGATCGCTTTGCTTTTACATCGTTTGTCTGGGGGAAAGAGCCAATGGTTGTAGTTGGAAATTCCGGCAGGGCAAGTTTCTGTTTTTGCAATACCTGCCGCTTGCTGCGACTGGGTTTTCTGATATAATCATCTTCGGTTATCCGGGAAAGCCTTTTATGCACCGCTTCATTCACGCAATCTCTTGCTTGCTCAAACAGCTTTTTGTTTTCCTGATAAGATGACGCTGCATGATAGTCCTCACATTGGGCAAGTTCTTTCAGCTGCGCAAGTTCGTCCAGTTTTTCTTCTGCAAATGCGAAATACGATGTATAGTGTTTGGATAACCTATGTTCATGCTTTAATGTGTAGGGAACATGCAGGAGTGAACAGGAGGTTGATAATACGCATTGGATGTTTTTGGCTTGCAATGTCTTTACCATCCGCAAGGTTGGCTCATAATGGTTCTTCCAAATATTTTTTCCGTTAATTACCCCGGCAAATAACCGCTTATCCTGCGGAAAACCATATTCCTCAATCAAGGAAACGTTCTTTTTTCCCTCAATCAAATCCAAGCCAATCCCGTCAAAGGGCATGGCAAGCAGCTCCTGATAAAAATCCCTGACATCTCCGAAATACGTTTGCAACAGAACATGGCACTTTCTTTTTTCGGAAAGAATCGCATCATACAGTTGCCGGAATAGGGCAATATCTTCCTGAGCCATATCCTGCACAAGAGCCGGTTCGTCAAACTGAATCCATGGGATTCCAATTTCTTCACACGAGCGAAGAAAGGCCTGATAGGCTTTCGCAACGGAATCTGCAATATCCTGCAAGCTTTTTTTGCCTGTATATCGGCATAATTTAAGTAAGGTATAGGCACCGATTATAACAGGTTTTGTTTCAATTCCCAGAGCTTTTGCTTCTTTGTATTCTTCAAACGGCTTGTTCCCGGCAAGCGTGATTTTCATATCATCCTCGATTTCAGGAACAATGTAATGGTAATTGGTATTAAACCATTTTTTCATCGCAAGAGCCTTGACATCTCCATAAGTTCCCTGGTATCCTCGTGCCATTGCAAAATAGGTATCCAAATCCGACAGGTTCAATTCCTTGTAGCGTTTGGGAATGAGGTTGAATAAAACCGCTGTGTCCAGCACCATATCATAATATGAAAAGTCATTACAGGAGATATAGTCAATGCCAGCCTGTCTCTGTGTATTCCAGTGTTTGGCCCGTAGCTCTTTTCCTGTCTGGAGCAATTCCTCTTCGGAAATTTCCTTTTTGAAATATTTCTCAGAAGCGAACTTTAATTCCCGTAATGTTCCGATTCTGGGAAATCCGATTACTGATGTCTGCATCATTTCCTCCTTTGTCCTATCCCTTATCTCGTAGTAGAATCTTCCAACTCAAACGAGAATGGGGAACCTGTGAAATCAAACCGGCTATACGCCAGATATGATCGTTGTTATCAGTATAAATCACAGGACTGGATTTGTATAATAGATATAAACATCGGCTATCCATAGTTTTAAACTATGGATAGCCGATGATCAATCCATGAGGAGGGAAGAATTAGACGCTTTCACGATAATTTGACTTGCGGACTGCCCTGTGTTCGGCATCTACATAGTGTTTCAATGCCTCCAAGTAGGTCGTTCCCAACCTACTGATGCTACCTTTTTGGTGAGTAATATAACCAATGCGCATGTGGCTTTCTTCTGCGAGAGGAACCGCGATAATATCCTTGCCATTCAACTGTTCATCAATCACACCGCTGCATACCGTATATCCGTTTAACCCAATTAAAAGATTAAATAACGTTGCCCTGTCCCGTACCCGGATCTGTTTTTTTCGTTCTGAAACCGAGAAAATTTCTTCGGAAAAATAGAAGGAATTATGCTCCCCCTGCTCGAAGGATAGATAGGGATATGGGGCAAGCTGCTCGTTGGTTAGGATGGAACGGTCGGCAAACGGATGGTTTTGGCTGATAAACACATGCGGGGTTGCCACAAACAAAAGATGGAATTTCAAATCGTGGGATTTCAAAATCTTACTGAGCACTGCTTCGTTAAAATCATTCAGAAACAGGATACCGATTTCACTCTTCATGTGGGCCACATCCTCAATAATCTCATAGGTCTGTGTTTCCCGAAGAGAAAAATCATATTCATCCTGCCCGTATTCCTTAATTAGATCCACAAAGGCATTCACCGCAAAGGAGTAGTGCTGTGTGGAAACGCAAAACTGCTTTTTCCCACCATCGCGTCCTTTATACTTATCTTCCAGAATCGCCGCCTGTTCCAATACCTGCCGGGCATAACCTAAGAAATCTTCTCCTTCTTTGGAAAGGCGGATTCCTTTCTTTGTTCTGTGGAAAATTAGAATCTTCATCTCTTTTTCCAACTCACGGATGGCATTGGTAAGGCTTGGTTGTGAAATAAAGAGCTTGTCCGCTGCTTCTGTAATCGTTCCGGTTTCTGCCACTGCTACTATATACCGTAACTGTTGTAAGGTCATTGTGTTCACCCGCTTTCTAAGAAAACCAAGGCATCGTATCTTGCCAATATATGATTACCGCACCCAATATTGCATGAATTAGTATAACATGAATTTTTCTTGTTTCATAGGTTAGTCGTAGGATTAGCCACTTAAAATAAAAAGTAAATATCGTTTGAAGAAGTAGACGTATTAACACTGGATCACCTATCCAATCAAAGGAAAGTACCTCGATATTCCATTCGCATCGTGGTAAATGTATTATGTGTGATAGGCGTTGTAGGTCTGCTCTTTTTTCTTGCATTGGGTCTTTTCGCTAATTAAATGACATAAAATCGGAACATATTATCAAGTGAAAAGGACAAGGCCCGATGTTCAGGGCCTTGTCCCTTCGCTTTTCTATGCATGTTCCCTGTGTTTTCTCGCCCACCGTTTTTTGCTCTGGCGCTTGCGTTTCTCGGCACAGTCTGGACAGTATAGACAGTTGGGCCGTCTGGGAGAAAACAGCGTCCCGCATTCCCGGCAACGCAACGCCCGGCTCCGCTCCATCAGCTCGGCATAAAGTGCCGCGTCCAACGGGAGGACGGCTGCCTGAAACCATCGGCACAGCACGGAATAGGAAATGCTCTGCACACAGACACATTCCTCGCCATCGTCCAGCAGGAGGCAGTTTCCGTCACAGTAATTACAACACTCATGCGTGAGCCGCCGGGCCTTGCGGTACTGGCGGTAATTCATTCTCGGTATGTTCATATCTCCTGTATCCGCTCCTTTCCCGGCGTCACCCGCAAAATACTATCCACATTCTGCTTGATAATGCCGTATTCTTTCAGCTCTTTCTTTACCTCGTTATACTGTTCTGACAGCCGTTCCCGTTCTCCGTCCAGCTTTTTATACTCGGCTTTGAGCGCATACAGATTGTGGAACTTCTTCACCCCTGCCTCTTTGAGCGCCTTTGCCGCCGCCTCATACAAGATCAGTTGGCTTTCATGCTGCCGCCGGAATGCGGCCTTGTCTTTGGCATTTCGCAGTTCCAGCGCCACAGGCCGGAGCTGCTTGTAGGCGGAGAGGTTTTTTATCAGCAGCGCCATTTCTCCAAGGCGGCGCTCCACAGCTTTCAGGGCAGCGGCGGCTTCGTCATTGGCTGTGCTGATCTCGTCCAGCCTGCTTTCCAAGCTCTCGTAGCTTTCAATCTGGTGTTCCGTCAGGAAGTTTAAGGCTTTGGCGGCCTGCTTCAAGTTGTAGAGCTTCGCCCACCGCGCATAGCCCGCCGATTGCTGGGCCTTGATATTGTTTTCAATCTCAATCCGCAAGGAAATTCTCTGTTCCGCTTTCCGCTTCTGCCCTCTGTCTACAGCCAGCCCCTTGATACGCCGGGTAATGGCTTCTTCCGTGTAGTCCTCACCCAGCGTCTTGCAGCGGGTGAAGCGGTCTTGACCGGGAGCGCGGAAAGAAACGAATTTGCCCGGTTTGATTTCATAGCCCTGCGTCTGCATGAACCGCAGGAAGTCGTCAAAGTCTTTGGCCTGCGGGATAGCGGCGTCGATGGCAATTTTCAGTTTGGCTTTCCAGCTCTTTCCCTTGCGCTGTGCGTCCCATTCGGCGTAGGACTTGCCCTTGTCCTTGCCCGGCTTCACCACGGACAGACCGTGTTCCCTGCACAGCCGGTCACTGGTTCGCCGGATATAGGCATAGCTGCGGCGATTGGAAATGTACTTGCGCTGGTTCACCATATCCACGGCGCAAAAAATGATGTGATTATGCAGATGCCCCTTATCTATGTGGGTGGTGATTACATAGGGATATTTCCCGCCCAGCACTTCATCGGCAAGCTGCCGCCCGATCTCATGGGCCTGCTCCGGCGTGTTTTCGCCCGGCTCAAAGGCTTGTATCAGGTGGTGAGCCAGATTGTTGCCTTTCTTGAACGCCTGATCTAACAGCATTTGAAATTCAATGTCCGCCGTTTCGTAGGAACAGCCAAAGGACGATACCAGCATTTTATCGTCCGTCTTGTCCGGGTTTTCGATGTAGTCAAGGGCTGCTTTCAGATTTACCTTGATAGGATGGATCTTTGTAACTGCCATATCTGTGCCAGCGCCCCCTTGATGTCCTCCACGTCCTGCGCGTACACAGCCCCGGTACTGTTGATACGCCTTGCAATCTGGTTGACGTTGACGCCGATCTTTTGAAGCTCCGCAGTCTGCGCCCGGATGTCGCTGGTGTCCACATGGACAATATAGCCGTCAATCAGCATTTTCCGGGCGTAGGCAGAAAAATTCATTGTGCCGAGCTGGGCCATCTTCTCTTGAATGAGCGCCCTTTCCTCCGGCGTCACGGGGACGCGCAGCACAAACTTCCGTGTTCGGTTTGCCATTTTCTCACCTTCTTTCATTCAGGGGTTTGGGGACTTCCCCAAGGTACAAACGGGAAGCCGTTTGCCGGGAGTGTGGCTACACTCCCTATGCTTGCTGCTGTTTTTCTTTTCCTCCACTCCTAATACTCCGAAAAGCCCTCAAACTACCCGCAAACTATCAACTTTGTTGCAAAAAACGCAAAAAAATAAGAGGCCCTTGGCCTCCATACAACAAATGACAAACGAATGCCGAATACGTTTGATGCAGTCGCTTGACAGTCCCGCGTCCACGGCACATCGTTAAACATACTCGTTCTTTTGTTTTGCCTTTACAGGGAATACGGTATAAAAGATTCTGTCATACTACTTTTATATCATCAAATAAGCAGAGGTGAAACGAAATGGAACACAATTACAATGAAATCCTGCGGGACTACCGCACCTATTTGGCCGAACATGAAAAATCTCACGCAACCATACAAAAGTATGTCCGTGAGCTGCTTTGGTTCCTTTCATTTTTACAGGGAGAAGAACTAACAAAAGCAAAGGTTCTGGAATACCGGGAACAACTGCAACAGAAACACCATGCCCGCACTGTAAACGCCAAGCTGTCCGCCATTCATTCCTATCTGGACTACCTGGGACTGGCGGCCTGCAAGGTGCGGTTTTTAAAAATCCAGCACACGGTATTTGTGGACGACAGCCGGGATTTGACCGAAGCGGAATACCACCGCCTGTTAGACGCTGCCAAACGGAAAAAGGACAGCCGCCTGTATCATGTGATGCTTGCTATCTGCGCCACCGGAATCCGGGTCAGTGAGCTTTCGTTCCTGACCGTTGAGGCGTTGCAAAAAGGGAAAGCGGAAATCCGCATGAAAGGCAAAACCAGAACCATTCTCTTGACAAAGGAACTGTGCCGGAAATTAAATGCCTATGCCAAAGAAAAAGGCATCCGAACGGGGTATCTGTTCTGTACCCACACCGGAAAGCCCTTAGACCGAAGCAATATCTGTCATGATATGAAAAAGCTGTGCCGGGCGGCAAGGGTAAATCCCCAAAAGGTCTTTCCCCACAATCTGCGCCACCTGTTTGCAAAATGCTACTATGCCATCAAAAAGAATCTGGCGTATCTGGCGGATATTTTAGGGCACGCCTCCGTGGACACTACGCGGATTTATGTCGCGATGGGCACACGGGAACATGAGCGAACCTTACAGCGGATGCGCCTGATCTCATAGCACCATGGAATAATGATTCTGTGGTTCCATGGCCTCCTTGCTCAGTTACAAGTAGAACTGATTAGCTTCTATTATAGATAGTTTAGCCTTGATTTTCAAGCACTTGTTACATATCAAATGTAAAAATAAATACGAAAAATAGACCTGCACCCGGATAAATGTGCGCAGGTCTGGTTTTCATGCCTATCAGAACTTCCTTTTCCAGTGCCGAGATGCTATTCAGCCGTTGGAAACAGAGAGAAATACCACAGAATCATTATTCTGAGGTAGAGGTTCAGATTCCCGTTGAAATGGCAGGAGGTGAAATGAGTGGAAGAAAGATGGCCGGTAGAATTGTTGGAGTGCTTGGCCCAAAAAGCCGGATGTCGGTATCTTTCCGATTTGCGGTATCTCAGCCCATGGGAGCAATTCCATCTGACGATGGAACTGGTGCAGATTCCTGCGGAAGCATTTTCGCTGAAATCCTGGAATGACGCCTTGGCTTATCTGGCTGGTCTTGCCCCGGAAGCGACTGCATTCGATGCAAAAGAAAGATTGATTTGGCAGCTATCAGAACATTCCAGCATTTTGCACCGTCATCCGAGCCAGGAATGAAACGGAGCGGAATGGGTAGTCTATTCATCCATGGTGATCCAATCATAAAAGAAAGAGAGGAAAAGGTCATGAAAAAGAGAGCAATATCGTTTGTTCTGTGCCTGATGATGGTCGTGACGCTGCTTGGCAATGGAATCCCCGTCTATGCAGCAAACGAGTTAGAGCCACCCATCATCTCCACAGAAGAAACGAGCCAGGAGACCCCGGAGGAATCCGAGGCAGAGGGGAGTCCAGCCGTGGAAGCCTCTGAGGCCGCACATGGGGAAGATACAAACGCGGCAGGCGAGACAAGCTCAGAGGTCGCGGGAACATCTGAGACGGACGAAACGACGGAAGCCACGGACGCAGAGGAAACGGCTTGGGCAGAAGAAGAAACCGAGGCCAAAACGTCCGAAGCCACAGATACGGAAGAAAGTGCAACAGTAAATTCACCGGAGACGACGGAAGAAGCTGTTGCAGAAGAAAAGCCGGACGTTGCTACCCCTGCTGAGGTAGATAATGGCCTAGTCACAGTACCCAATGAAGATGGATTGACTTTGCAGGAGATTATTAATGCGGCAGAGGACAATACACTCACAACTATTGAGATTACAGAGGATATCGAACTAGAGAGCTGCTTATTAATCCCTGCCAATAAAGATATAAAGATTCAATCATCGGATGAAGAACAATACACGATTGAAGCCCCTGGCGGACTGATTGCGCTTTTCCAAAACCTGATTTCGGTTGAAGAAGGAGCCCACCTCACCTTTGAAAATGTAAGGATTTTATCTTCGCGCCAGGGCACGAGGGGACCGGTTCTTTTAGTGAATGGTGAGGTTACCCTTGGCGAGGATGCAATCATTACAACAAATAGTAATGAAAAGCAGTTTGCCAGTACTGTGAAAGTAGATGGTGAAGATGCAATACTAACCATTGCCGGAGGAACCATTTCTGATTTTTCGTTTACAGGTAGTGGTGGAGCAGTTTTTGTGGAAAATGGGACGCTCAACATAACCAGTGGGACGATTGAGAATTGCAGTGCTCACTTAGGTGGCGCCGTTGCTGTTGAAAAGCAAGGAACCGTTATCATGAGCGGTGGTCAGATCAAGGAATGTAAAGCAGATGAATCTGGCGGCGGTATTTATCTTGCGCCAACAGGCAGTACATTTGACATGTCCGGCGGAGAAATTACCTCCTGTGATGCCTGGTGGGCTGGTGGGGCTATAGCTGATGATGGAGGTAATAGTGTTAGCATAAGCGGTGGGCATATTTCTAAAAATAATTCCATAAATGGTGCCGGTGTATACGTCGGCAATCTCAGCACTTTCCATATGTCCGATGGAGCCATTGTATCCAACCACTCGAACGCATCCGGTGGGGGGCTGCATCTAATGGGTGCTACGGGCGAAATGACTGGAGGAACAATTTCGTACAATACGGCAGATTCTCAAGGAGGAGGCATTGTCTTATTTCAGGATAAAGCTGATGGTAACCTGACGATTACGGCCGGTACAATTAGTCATAACACTGCAAATGGTATAGATTTAGGCGGTGTAATGCATTATGCGGGCGGTGGAATCTATGTTGATGAGGGGTGTGCCCTTCATCTATATAATGTTGCCATTGCCAATAATGAGGCAGTTAATAACCCCACCCGGCAGGGCCGGGGCGGCGGCTTTGCGGCATGCCCGACAGCAAAGGTAGAAATTCATTTGAATCAGGGAGCGATTATTTACCAGAACAGGGATCAGTCTGGTTTTGCAGATGAAGTCTACGTACAGGAGCGGGGAGCAAATCAGAATATACCTTTCATTTCTCAATATTACTTAGGAGGCGGAAAGTACGATTGGACAGATGCAAAGGGTAACACGATAGACGTTTATCAATCGGTGCAAACCTATCGAGACGATCCAAACCAAAATATCACTTTGTTTAACGACCTGACTGACAAAGATCCTGGAGTGAAGGACGCTCTAGAGGAAGTAAAGGTACATATCGCCGAAAATAAAGGATTGTACGGAGGGGGTATTGCAACAAACGGTACGGTAATTATCGGTACAGAAACAGAAGAACCAGCAACAGGCGACTTGACCGTTTCAAAGGCTGTATCCGGTGATGGAGCAGATTCCAATAAGCCGTTTTCCTTTACTATTTCTGCAACTTATAAACCGTTCAAAGCAATCAACGGAACCTATGGAGATATGAAATTTATTGACGGGGTTGCTAATTTTACTCTGAAAGACAAGGAAAGTAAAACTGCTTCTGGGCTTCCCGCTGGAACGGTATACACCGTAACAGAAAATGACAACGACGATTATACTGTAACTAAGGCAAATTCTGAGGGCACGATTCAGCAAGATACAACTGTGACGGCCTCGTTTGAAAATCGGAAGGAAATGCCTCCCTGTCCCTGTGGAGAGGGGGAGTTAACAGTGGCAAAAACAGTGACTGGCTCTGGCGGTGACCTTAATAAGGAGTTCACTTTTACTGTGACGCTGGATAAAAAGAACCTTAGTGGCCAGTATGGAGATATGACATTCGCTAATGGAGTTGCCACCTTTACTTTGAAGCACGGGCAGAGCAAGACAGCCAAAAGGCTTCCCGCAGGCGCGTCCTATACGGTCGAGGAAACCGGCAGTGATGGCTATATTGTGAGCAAGACCAATGCAGCAGGCACCATCCAGACGGGCAGCACTGCCACAGTAGCCTTTGAAAACTACAAGGAAAGACCTGGAAACGGCACGGATGCCCCCCCCCCAATCCTCCTGTAGACCCGCCTACGGAAAAGACCGGGAATTTAGCAGTAACAAAGACGGTAAGCGGCTCTCGCGGAGACCAGAACAAAGAGTTCACCTTTACGGTTACGCTGGATAAAAAAGACCTGAACGGCAAGTATGGGGATATGAACTTTACGGATGGGGTTGCCACCTTTACCTTGAAGCATGGGCAGAGCAAGACTGCCAATGGACTTCCGGCAGGCGTGTCCTATACGGTAGAGGAAAGCGACAACAGCGGCTATACCGTTACCAAGACCAACGCAACAGGCACTGTCCAGACGGGCAGTACCGCCACAGCAGCCTTTGAAAACTATAAGGGCAGCTCCGGCGGCTCCGGTGGTTCTGGCGGCGGTGGCGGCGGAAGCAGCAGCCATACCCCGCAGGCCGCCCGCGTGACCCTGACGGCCACAAAGACTATGGATGGCTTGATTCCTACGGGCAGCGGCTTTACCTTCTTCCTGGATGATGCCAACGGCCAGCGGTTGCAGGTGAAGAACAACCAGGGTGGAAATATTACCTTTGATACCCTGACCTTTGATAAGACCGGCACCTATGTCTATTATCTCACGGAACAGACAGGCAATGACAAGAACGTGAACTATGATACGTCCTCCTATAAGGTGACGGTCACTGTGACCTGCCCTTATGACTATGCGGCCAGCGTGTCCTATGAGAAGAACGGACAGGCATACAACAGCGTACCGGCTTTTGCCAATACCACAAAGCCGTCCGCGTCTGCACCAACGCCTACGCAGACACCGCCTGTTGTTGCACCGGCTCGTCCTCTGGACAATGTTCCAAAGACCGAGGACAGCAGCAATCTAGCCCTCTGGGGTATTCTGGCGGCAGCCTCCCTCCTGAGCCTGACTGTGCTTCTTGCAGGGACTAAGACGCGCAAAGTCAGATCCCAAAGCAAAGAGCATCAAAGCTGACGCAGGGAACAAAACCAATTTGTTTGTGGATGGGGTTCATGCTTCGGCATGAGCCCCATTCTTTTTATCATTTTAAACTACGCAAAGGAGAACGAAAGCTATGTTGAACAAAAACGAATTTGCCGTACTGATCGCACAGAGAACCGGAAGCAGCCACAAGGAAGCCAAAGCATTTCTGGATGCCTTTTGCGCGGAACTGGAAGACGCCCTGGCGGCTGGGGAAACCGTACAGCTTACCGGCACCGGAACCTTTACTGTGCGGGAAACTCCTGCCCATACCGGGTTTAATCCTATGACAAAGCAGCCGATTGCGGTAGCGGCCAAAAAATCTCCTGTGTTTAAGGCTGGAAAACATTTAAAAGAGAAAGTCAATGGAACGAAAGACTAAGCCCAGAAAACGGCGGTGGTATGTGATGCTTGGAATACTTTCCAGCAGTGTGCTTCTGTTTGTGTCCCTGTTCATGCTGGGTTCGTCTCTGCTCAATCTGACGAAATCCCAGGCGGCCTTTGAAACGCTGGCCGACCGTGTGGCGGAGGGACCCAAAAACTACAAACCGCCCACTGTCCAAGCCGCCCCAACGCCTGATGAAACCACTGCTTCTCTCTCCCCCTATGGGGTGCTGAAAGAGGAAAACAGCGACTTCTTTGGCTGGGTAAAGATTGAGGGAACAAAAGTGGATTATCCGGTGATGTATACGCCCCAGGAGCCGGAATACTATCTGCGCCGGGCCTTTGATAAGAGCGATTCCATCAGCGGCGTTCCGTTTCTGGACGGAAGCTACATTGAGAGCGGGAACCACTACCTTGTCTACGGCCACAACATGAAAAACGGCACCATGTTCCATGCCCTGCTGGACTATGCAAAGCCGGAGTTTTGGAAGGAGCATCCCACCATTGCCTTTGACACCTTGCAAGAGGACGGCTCCTATACGGTGATCGGGGTGTTTTATTCCAGAGTGTACTACCAGGACGAAACGGGCGTATTCCGTTTCTATTCCTACCCGGATCTGAGCGACCCGGAGCTGTTTCAGGAATACGTGGACAATGTGGAAGCAGCTTCAATTTATGACACAGGAGAAACCGCAGCATACGGGGACACGCTGCTGACCCTGGTAACGTGCAGCTATCACACCGAAAACGGACGGTTTGTCGTGGTGGCGCGGAAAAGCTAGGAAAATCAACAAAATCAGTCCTATTTTTTGAGTTTGGTGTCTTGGTGCCTTATACTGGAAGAAGGAGAAATAAGAGGATGAAGAACAAGAGCAAGGAATTGTTTGTAGCTCTGGCTATGGAGACAGGGCTGCGATTCAGTGAGGAAAACGGGGCTTTGTGGGGAGAACTGCAAGGCTATCCGGTTGTAATCTATCTTCCCAATGGAAACTATCCCAACATATTTCAGGCTGTGTTTGGGGGAACCCTGCATGGCGGAACGATGGATAAGCAGGATACAAAAGAGCTGCGCAAGTCTGTGAAAGGAATTACCCGTGTGGAGGCGACCGCCACAAGCATTTCAATTGTGTTCCGAGCGTCCAATGCCGGGGCTGCTGCATCGATTTTAAACACAATGGCAAACGGCTTGCGGCAAAAAGGCTTTACACGGGGCTGTCAGCATTGTGGGAAGGATGTTCCCACCGTGGGCGCGAATGTGGCGGGTGCCTATCTGTCCCTGTGTGACGAATGCTTTGGTACGCTGCGGGGGCAAATGGAGGTTTCCCACGGCCAGTATCAGGCCCGAAAAGAAAGTGTTGTGGCCGGAATCGTAGGCGCATTGTTGGGATCGCTTGTGGGGGCGGCTGCTATCGTCCTTGTCAGCCGTCTTGGATATGTTGCTTCTGTAACGGGGCTGGTCATGGCGGTATGTACCCTGCTGGGCTATGAGAAATTGGGCGGGAAATTAACCAAAAAAGGCGTCGTGATCTGTTCTGTGATTATGCTGGCAATGACGTATGTTGCGAACCAAACGGATTGGGCCATTCTCATTATGCAGGAGTTCGATGTCCCCTTTTTCGAGGCGTACCAGTCCGTATCGCTCCTGCTGGACTATGAAGCCATCGAAGCAAGTGTTTATTGGGGCAATCTGGCCTTGGTTTATGTGTTCCTGCTGTTTGGGGCCGTACCCATGATCATCAGTAAGCTGCGCAATCAAGCCGTCAAGGACACAATCAGCCGAATGGATCAAACAAACCACACGGCTATTTAACCAAGTGGATGCTGGCAGCCTCTTTCACGCTGATCCCGTTGGCGGCTTTAGGAGGGAGCTGTCATGTGTAAAAAGGGAGATCGACCACCGGAAACGGGAGCAGTGCCGTTAAAAAAAGTCATCCCCCGGCCAGTGGAAAATATGGCCGGAACCATGCGTTATCCCATGCAATAAAACACCATATTGTTGTTATGTTCGCCCGGAGGGTTTATGCCTTTCCGGGCGAATTTTGTTATTTCCTGCGTCCCGTACCACCGGCCACACATTTTTTCAAAAAATGTTTCAAAAAGTGGTGTTTAGCGGGTAGCTGGCAGCCTTTCAAAAGTAACTTTGGCGGAAAGGGAGAGAACCACCGAAATCACCCACAGAAAGGGGGTGAGAAGATGGATACGATCCCCCGCAATGACTTTATCCTGCGGCACCGCTATGACGCATTTTGCAAGGCGGTACTCCGCAATGAGGCCAAAGATTATCTGCGCGAGATGGGACAGCAGCGCGACCGTGAAAAGTCGCTGGACGCCCTGACACAGCAGGAATTGGACAAGCTCTCCACGGTAGATTATTACCCCAGCGACAGCTACGTTTTTTCGTCGCATGGATATGATTTGCCCATTGACAACGAGCTTGTAGCCGAGGCATTCGCCAGCCTGCCACAACAGGAACAAAGCATTTTGATTTTGCACTGTGTTTTGGATTTGGCAGACGGAGAAATTGGCAGCCTCATGGGAATGTCCCGCAGCGCCGTACAGCGTCACAGGACAAGCACCCTGAAACAGTTGCGTTTGAAATTGATGGCGCTCATGCCAGAGGGAGGGAAACGCGGATGAAGGAACCCACATTCAACGGCAGAAAACTTCTGCCCCTTTCGGTGATGGAAGCTGCCCACGCTGGGGATGCAATAGCTATGGAACATGTGCTGCGCTACTATGCGGGCTACATAAACAAGCTCTGCACCCGCACCTTGTACGACAGCAACGGCATCCCTTATGTGTGCGTGGACGAGTATATGAAGCACCGTTTGGAACTCAAGCTCATCCATTCCATCATCGTTGCTTTGAAGTAACGGCCCGGCCACGGTAACGGAAATGTTTTCTAACTCCCTTTCCGCATTTCCGCCGACCTGGTGGCTGATGGATGCACCTTGACAAATACGCCCGCAGGACAATGGCGGTGCGTCATAGGGCATACGGACACATTCTGTCTGTACCGAGCCGGACGGCGGGTGCGCCATGATGCTGGTTTCTACGAAAACAGCGGAGCGACCACCACCCAGCCGCCACATAGGCGTGGCTGCTTATGGGCGACGACGTGCAGGCAGGACAATGATACTCCCTTACAGCCATAGTCCGAGCGTTAAAAGCGTCGCAGGCAATGGGTCGGGCCGTGTGAGAACCACGCGGGGGTGAAAGTCCCGTGGAGCTGGGCCGCCAGCCGTCCGTGTTTTGCCCATAGTTACAAGAATCCTTTTTTTGAACATAAGGAGGCAAGATTATGAGTAATAACGATGTGCCTATTTGGGAAAAATATACGCTTACCATTGAGGAAGCGTCGAAATATTTTCGCATTGGAGAAAACAAACTGCGGCGGCTGGCCGAGGAAAACCCATCCGCTGGCTGGGTGATTTTGAACGGCAACCGCATCCAGATCAAACGACAAAAGTTTGAAAAAATCATTGATTCTCTGGACACAATCTAGTGAAAAAGAGCCTTGACTATGCTATAATACCTTTAGAGTGTGTCAAGGCTCTTTCCGTCATGGAAAGGAGCATGACGAAATGTCAAAAAAAGAACGAGATGAAAAAAGACGGGACAGCAAAGGCCGCCTTTTGAAATCTGGAGAGAGCCAGCGAACAGACGGAAGATACACCTACAAATATACGGATGCCTTTGGAGAACCGAAGTTTGTGTACTCATGGAAGTTAGTCCCCACGGACAAAATCCCTGCTGGGAAACGCCCGGATATTTCCCTGCGTGAGAAAATCAAGCAGATACAAAAAGACCTTGACGATGGGATTGACACCATCGGCAAGAAAATGACCGTGTGCCAGCTCTATGAAAAGTACATCCGGCAGAGGGGCAATGTGAAGCGGGGAACCCATAAGAGCCGCCAGCAGTTAATGAAACTTCTGTCCGAGGATAAAATCGGAGGGACCAGCATCGACAGCGTAAAGCTGTCTGACGCCAAAGAATGGGCTTTACGTATGCAGGAAAAGGGTGTGGCCTATCACACCATCTGCAACGGCAAGCGTTCCCTGAAAGCCATTTTTTACATGGCCGTACAGGACGATTGCCTCCGCAAGAACCCCTTTGACTTCCAGATCAATGAGGTTATCAACGACGATACCGTACCAAAGGTGCCGCTTACCCCTGCACAGGAAAAGGAGCTTTTGGACTTCATGCAGAGTGACCCCGTTTATGCCAAGTATTATGACGAGGTATTGATTCTGCTGGAAACCGGGCTTCGTGTTTCCGAACTCTGCGGCCTGACACCTGCCGACCTGAATTTTGAAAAGCGCTTTGTGAATGTAGACCACCAGCTTTTGAGAAGCACCGAGGACGGCTACTACATCGAAGCGCCAAAGACCGACAGCGGTTATCGCCAGGTGCCTATGAGCGCAGCAGCCTACAAAGCATTTCAGCGCGTGCTGCACAGGCGAAAGGATGGCAAAGGCGTTGTGGTGGACGGATATAAGGGCTTCCTGTTCTTAAACCGGGATGGACTGCCGAAAGTGGCTGTCCACTATGATGCCATGTTTCAGTGCCTTGCTAAGAAGTTCAACAAGTTCCATAAGGAACCGCTGCCGGAGGTCATGACGCCGCACACCATGCGGCATACATTCTGTACCAGAATGGCAAACGCAGGCATGAACCCAAAGGCATTACAGTACATCATGGGGCATGCCAATATCGTTATGACGTTGAACTATTACGCTCACGCCACGTTCCATTCCGCACAGGAGGAAATGGAACGGCTGCAAGCTCAGGCACAGACCAGCGCAACCGTCAACACGCAGCCAGCGTCAGAGAGCGCTCAGGAAGCCCAAGCCGCATAGAATGCGCAGAATGTACTACTGTTTGTACTACGTTTGAGAGCGAAAACATGAAGGGTAATAAGAACGTTTGTGAGGTTCTTCCGATAGGAAAAGTGCCGGAAAAACCCGAAGTTACGGGCTATACCGGCATATAAGAAAACCTAAAGAGATAATTGGAAATCTATTAAATGATTTAACAAAAAACATAACTTTTTGTAGTTAAATTCTTCTGTTTCAATCTATACATATAAATAGAGTAACAGGACATCATAGCTCCTGTAAGTTGACAGAGAAGTCTTTCTATACCAATTGTCGTATTCGCGCTGGACAGCTAACGTAGCGTAATCGTTGAATATAAAGTTTTCAAGGAACAACAGGAACTAAACAAGCCCCTTCACTCCTATAAAGGAAAAAGTGAAGGGGCCTACAACCTCATATAACAAAAAATTTAGTTTTATCACGGAGCCTTTTAAGTCTTTTCTTAATGTTTATTCACCATCTGATGGATAATTGGGGGATAAATTACTAGTGCATCTTTCATTATCCCTGTAGAGGATAGTTTTTTAGTTAACAATTGCTCTATTAAAAATTTGATAAAGTCTGTAGTTATTATACGGATTATTTTATCCTGCATTCCCAAATCTAAATGCAAACACGTAATTATAAATTTTTTATCTTAGAATCATTCCAGATGCATTTCCAGCCCAGAAACTTTCTCTGGTTATGGAGGGACAAAACAGTATTTTGTTTAGCAAGCCGCATGTAAATCGTTATACTAATAATAACCTTTGTTACTGAATGTATAAAATATCAAAATTGTGTATATATCAACTTTTTTCTCATAGCAATTATTTGTTTTGAACATAAAAATTCGTAGCGTTATATAAATGATTCCATAAATTTTTTATCTTCCAGTATCCTTTAAAACATCCATTCTTCTAAATTCAGTTAGCATCATACCAGCCGCAACAATAAAAACTGCCATATCAGTTATAAGCGGAGCAGCAAATACGCCATGTACACCAAATCCCATAATATAAGGCATGATGATGGCCACGGGTATGTAAATGGCTATCTGACGTAAGATAACCAGAACACTCGCTTTTGTAGCTCTTCCAAGGGACTGCATCAAGGTTAGAACCACAATCCAGACTCCCAATAAAATATATGATAGGAAAAACAGACGAAAATCCCCTACTCCCAGTTCCACTACAGACGGCGTTGTAATAAACATAGAAAGTATTGTCTTCGGTACTAACATAATCGGCAGGTAGAAAATAAGTGCTAATAAAGTTGCTGTGATTGCAAACACTTTCGTGATATGTTTTACCCGGTCGTACTGTTTTGCACCGTAATTGGTTCCGACCGCTGGCTGATATCCCTGGGAAAGCCCCCATAAAGGAATAAATGCAAAAGACACTACCCGGTATGTCGCACCAAGTATAATCTGCCATGTATCTCCGCCATGCTGCGCCGCAAGATTATAAAGTGCGGTTTGCTGTACCAGCATCATCATCTGCATCAGCATCGCAGAAAAACCTACTCCGATGATTTCCGAGAAAAGCGTTTTTTCAATGCGAATTGCATTGATTCTCACATTCTTACTCTTTCGCTTAAAATACCAAAGAGAGGCCATTGCATACGCGACCTGCGAAGCCACGGTTGCATATGCTGCTCCATCAATTCCCATGCCATAAGGTTTTAGAAGTAAAATGAAAATCGGGTCAAGTATAATATTCATGATAGCGGAACTGGCGCTAAAGAGCATTGCCTGTTTTAACAATCCCTCACCACGCATAATCATATTTGAGGACTGTGCAAAATTGACAAACAGACTGCCTGCAAAGATGATGCGTAAATACCGGAGCGCCAGCTCCAGAATTTCTCCGCTTGCACCAGAAAGCATTAAAATCTGTTTCGTAAAAATCATGCCTATCGCCATGATGATAAGAGAAAAAATCAAATTCATGGCGATCAGATTTCCCATTATCTTGTCAATTGTAGACTGATCCCTTTTTCCAATCGCCCTGGATAGGATTGAAGCGGAGCCGATACCAATGAGTGTGGAAATCCCACTATTGGCAAGCGTAAATGGATAGGACACAGATACCGCTGCCATAGCGTTATCTCCTACCATTTGTCCGACATAAACTCCATCCATAAAATTGTAAAGCCCAACAACCACCATGCCAATAATCGCAGGTACGCTAAGTTTTAATACTAAACTTTGCGGGCTGTCATGAAGCAGCATAGACCGAGTATCATTTTTATTTGACATAGAATCACTTCCTTATCTTTTTACTGTCCATATTTTAAGTTACCGGAAATTGCTTTATTTTCAAAAGAACTGTGTCCCAGCCTGATATATGCAGCTGGATTAACCGCTCAATCATCTCATTCTCCACATAAAGCTTATAATGAAGAATCAAATCAAAAAATGTTTTGTAAAAAGTCCGGGTAAGTAAACATACCACATCATCTGACAGCTGTCTGTAAATCAGCTTATCCGGGCACAGCAAGTCGGAATATAAATTCAGCCATTGCGCTTTTTAAATTAGCATCTCCCGTGGCGTCACAAGATTTCATCATGCCTTTTTACCCTGTAAACTTTATTATCATCTGTTCCTTAGACTGACCAGCCAAGACTTTCCTGCTGTATATAGAATAATTTTCTGTACAGTCCTTTTTGTTCAAGAAGCTTTTTGTGTGTCCCCTGCTCCACCAGTTCCCCCTCGTTCAATACCAGGATTTGGTCGGCATCTACTACTGTCCGCAGGCGATGGGCAATCATTATGACTGTTTTCCCTTCTACAAGTCTGGCAATGGCCTGTTGAATCAATACCTCGTTCTCCGGATCAAGTGAAGCGGTTGCCTCGTCCAGAAGAATAATGGGAGCATTTTTTAATAGTGCGCGGGCAATGGAAATACGCTGCCTCTCTCCGCCTGACAAAGTGCTGCCGTTTTCACCAAGGATTGTGTCATACCCCTCCGGCAACCGCCTGATAAACTCATCACAATGAGCTGCTTTTGCAGCCGATACAACCTGCTCATCACTGGCATTCATATTTCCGATTCTAATATTATTAAATACCGTGTCATTAAATAAGGTCACATCCTGAAAAACAAATGACATGCTACGCATTAAATATTCTGGTTCAATTTGTTTCAGGTCCTTACCGCCGATTGTCACAGTACCTTTATCTACATCCCAAAAGCGGGCAATGAGTTTTGCCAAGGTACTCTTTCCGCTTCCGGACGGTCCAACCAGGGCAGTGATGCTGCCTGTATTTATTTTTGCCGAAATATTTTTTACTACATCTTCTTTTCCATAGGCAAATGTAACCTGATTTAACTCGATATCATAATCCTTAATGTCCTGTTCTTCTCCCTCCATTGCCGGTGTTGTCAGCAATATACGCATCCGCTTTGTAACCGTTCCCAGATGGAACAAACTGGTAAGCTGTGATAGTATAGATAATATCGGTCCGTAAATTTGTGTAGAAAACATCAATAAAATCAAGAGGGGGTATAATTCAATCTGTCCACCTGTAATCAGGACTGTACCGATAAATATAGTGATTCCCAGGCTTGCCTGTAAAATCAGGCTCGCACATTGCACAAGAATACCGGAAGCCAATTCCACTTTAATTGCCGTCTTTTTCATTGCCAGGAGAGCCTTATTCAGTGTCTGAAAACGTTCTCCGCTCAAACCACAGGATTTGATAATCTTGATTCCCTCCAGATACTCCTGAATCTGACTGGACGCCGCCAGTTTCACCCCCACCTGCTGGTCAAACAGGTGTAATTGCAGTTTACGGCCGCACCATATTATAAAGAAGCAGACAGGCATAGTACAAAATATTGCTAATGCCATGCGCCAGTCAAAAAAGGCCAGACATACGCATGTAAGTGTAACCGATATAATATTTGCTATGAGCGGAGGAATAGTACTGCTAAGCATGGATTCCATGCTGGCACAATCAGCCATCATATTTGTAGTTATATCTGACAAGTCTTTTGTGTTAAAAAAGCTCATAGGAAGCCTTCTTAAATGTTCAGCAATCCGTAACCGCGTGTTGCTTGCTTCCTTATATGACGCAAGGTAAGTTTTTTTATAATCATTCTTGGCAGCGATAAAGACCAGGATTGTTGCAAGCACTCCGAATACCAATAGTACCCACATAGTTGACCAGGATATCTCCTTCCCCATAAAGGGCTTTAAAAGCTGGCCGAACAACAGAATTGGAATCGCAGATGAAAGCATAATGGACAGGTTTGTCAATGTGCAGGCAAAAATCGCTTTTTTAAGGTCTGAATATCCTTTATCAGATAATAACAGTCGTTCTTGTAAAAATTTCATTCCGTTACACCGCCTTCCCTGTATGGATTTTCCAATTGACTGATTCTACATAACTGTTCCACATCTGCGTGTATTTTCCGCCATTTGCTATTAATCCGTCATGGGTTCCCTGTTCAATGAGATGCCCCTGCTCTATAACAAGAATCTGGTCGGCGTTACGGATCGTGGAAAGCCTGTGGGCAATCATAACCACTGTTTTGTCTTTAATCAATTTCTCAAAAGCTTTCTGTATTAAATATTCATTTTCCGGATCGCTAAATGCAGTTGCCTCATCCAGTACTATGATGGGGGAATCCTTAATTATGGCCCTGGCAATGGCAATCCTCTGCCGTTCCCCGCCAGACAAGCGGATTCCGGAAGAACCAATTACTGTATGATACCCATTCGGCAATTTTTCGATGAATTCGTGACACTGGGCCGCCTTTGCAGCCTCTATAACCTGCTCTTCTGTTGCATCAGGATTTCCCATCCGAATATTATCCAAAACACTTTGTTTGAAAAGAAATGTGTCCTGAAATACAAAACCTACCTGTTTCATCAGTTCCGCAAGGGGAATTTCACGGATATCTACTCCTCCAATTTGAATATTTCCCTCTGTTACGTCCCAAAAACGGGAAATCAAATTAGCAATGGTGCTCTTTCCTCCTCCTGACGGACCAACGATTGCTGTCACCTCTCCCTGTCTGGCATGAAACGATACGTTATCCAGCGCCTTAACAACCACATCTGCTTCAGCTTCATAAGAAAAGCTCACATGAGCAAAGACAATATCCTTCCCCTGCTCTTTGGCGCCGCCTCTGTAATCCGGCAAAACAGGTATATGTAAAATTTCTTCCATACGCTCCACATTGCCGTCAATCTGGGTAAACGACTCCGAAATGAACATGATCTTATTTAAGATACCAGATATGGCCGGCACTAAAATCAAATAAAAGATAAAGGTTAGGGAGTAGTTTCTGTAATCCGTCACATTTCTTCCAATCAATATACCTACAGGAATCAGCAACAAATAGATGCTGTGGATAATCGCAGTAAACGCCGGCATGCAATCCCTCCACCCCATGGCATATTCCAATATGAAGGAGGTGTAATCAGTTATGGATTTGCTTAATCTTTTAAATGAATCTGCCGTCTGATTAAAGGCTTTGATTTCAGGCATCCCTCGCACATATTCCACAGATGCATTATTCATATCTTCCTGGGCAGACTGAAAACGGTGCATCTTCTCTTTAGCCGCCCCATTGAATCCTGAAAATTGAATGGCAAAGGCCAGCATAATTCCAAGAAGAGAGGCAACACCATAACGCCAGTCAACAGCCAAAAGAATTATGACTAAAATAAGCGGAGCCACAAGAGATGCAACAAAATCCGGGAATTGATGGGCGATAAATTTTTCGATACTTTCTATGTTCTCGTCCATAATTTTCCTCATACGGCCGCTTCCGATGGTCAGGTGATATCCTAACGGGATTGCAGTGATATGATCCGCAAAGTTTAATTTCAGTTCATACAATGTTCCAAAAGCTGCCAGATGGGAACACATCAGAGCACAGAAATAAAGTACCACATTTCCAGCAATGCCGGCCAGGGCAAACCAGCCACACATCAAAATGGCAGGCATATCTGTTGCCGGCATATCCGGAAACACCAAAATCAGTTCCCTGATAACAAAATAGATTGACAGATAAGGTATAAACGAACATACTGCCGCCAATGCAGACAGAATTCCTGAAATAATCACTAACCCTTTGTGTTCTGATGCCAGCTCTAGGCAACGTGCCATTCCTGTTTTCCTTTTTTCCTCCTTGTTCTTTTCCTGTTTCATTGTTGCTCCTCCAATTCCATAATATTCGCACTACGATTAGTTTTAACTAACTGTAGTGTATTATAACGAAAAAATCCACAGTTCTCTACTCCATTTCAAAATAATTTCCCGAAAATAGCCCGAAATTCCAACAACTTTATCCTCTTACAGATAGCTCAATACCCCATTTTCTCCAGTAAATAATCGGCAGAATTTATCACAAAATCGTCTGTCACCTTTCCTTCTTCCAACCGGATTGCTCTCTGGCAGCAAGACAGCACACATTCTGCATCATGGGTAATCACCAGAATTGTACATCCTCTCCCAGCTAGTTCCTGAATAACATGGCTTACCTTTCTCATATTTACCCCATCAAGGCCGCTGGTTGGTTCATCTAAGATAATAATGGGGGCTTCATGCATCAACGCCACTGCCAATGCGAGCCTCTGTTTTTGCCCCCCTGACAAAGTGGATGGGTGTTGTTCCCTAAACTCATACAAATCCAGTTCAGTTAATATCTGCCCAGCCTTTTCCCTTATTTCCGGTGATTCTTTACTGCCCAGTATCAGTTCATCTATCAGATCTTCACCAAACAACTGGCTGTCGAGATCCTGGGGAATATACCAGACCGTTCCCCTTCTCTTTTTTATGTTGCTTTTATTTCCAAACAGAGTAACACGGCCGGAATCTTCTTTTAATAATCCGGAGAGCATTTTTCCCATTGTACTTTTCCCCATCCCATTAGAACCTATGATAGCGATAGATTCTCCTCTCCTGCAGGAAATGTTGATATGGTCTGCAACCACTAACTTGCCAAACGCTTTACATAAATCTTTTACTTCTAAAATCACATCGCTGTTATTTTCTAATGGCATATGAGAACAAGTCACCGTATGTAGGTCAGGGTTTCTTAAACCCAGCTTACGGATTTCTTCTGCGGCCAGCTGCCTGATCTCCGCCTGCGTAAATTCATGCATAATGCGGCCATCTTTTATATATAGAAACCTATCTGCAATTGGCATCAAGTAATAAAGTCTATGTTCCGCAATCAGAATTGTTTTTCCCTTTTCCTTCAGTTTCCTTATTGTATTACCCAATCTCTCTGTTGAATCCGTATCTAAATTTGCGGAGGGTTCATCCATAACATAAATTTCAGGCTCTATTGCTTCGGCAGAAGCAATCGCCACCTTCTGTCTCATTCCATAGGAAAGGTTCCGAATATTATAATTTAATATATCATCTATGCCCATACTATCGGCTGCAGCATGGACATGGGCCACAATTTCTTCGTGCGAATACCCGTAATTCTCACATCCGAACGCAATCTCCCCTGCCACCTCATTGGCAAAAAATTGGCTCCGCGGATCCTGAAACACATTGCCTATAATCTTTCCCCTTTCCCAGAATGGATAACTTGAAAGGGGCTGTTTCTCTACATTGACGGTCCCTTTTAAATCGCCCTCATAAAAATAAGGAATCAGACCATTAATAACTCGGGTCAGCGAACTTTTCCCACTGCCTGACGGACCGGTTATAACCACCGTTTCCCCTGCCTTAATATTTAAATTGATATCAGTAAGCTGGGGAATTTTATGCTGATATGAAAATGTCACATGCTGCATTTCTATTTCTTTTCCCATTTTTATTCTCCATATTCTTATTAGCTTCTCAGCTTTCTATAATCTTTTGGCAAAATACCATAGACATCTTTAAATGCAACAGAAAACTTACTTGCATTAGAATACCCCAATGAAAAGGCAATTTCACCAATTTTCATTTCACCATCTAAAATCAGCTTTTTCGCAATCCCCATTTTGTATTTCTTCAAAAATGCATATGGGGAATCTCCATAAACGTGATTAAATATTATTTGAAACATGGTAGTCCCCATATTTTTTTCTTTCACCAATTGTTTAAGTGAACGCTCCTCGTCTAAATGAGTAATCATGTAGTTCCAGATTTCTTTGACTGCCTCGATCTGGTCTTTGGGATAATACTGTTCCTCCTCAGCGTCATTTCGTTCAATATTTTGTAAATAGAAAAGAAGTTCCAACGTTTTAATTGCAAAGTAGCAAGTGCTCTCTTTCCCTTTTGCCTCATAGACTTCATCAAACAATCGCTGTAATTTAGAAGGAATCTTGCTGATATACCATGCAGTGTTCAATGATAATTTTTCCTCAATCGCCTTAATATCTATGGAAAAATCCGCCATAATCTTTTTCGTGGACAAACTCATTTTTTTCTCGTCAATCACCAGAGTAACGGCATCAAAGTAACCGAAGGGGAAATAATAGGAAGCTGGCAGATGCTCCCCGCTGCCAATCCAGAAATGGTCCTCCGACAGATGGGCACATATATTATTTGCAAATTCACAGACAACTCTCCCCCTGCGGCAACAGGTAATCTCCAGAATCTCGCTGTATGGGGTTACTGGGATAAAAGCATCTTCGGAATTAAACTCCATGAATACCATTTCCATTCCCTCAAATACTTTATATGTAACAATCAAACCCTTTCCCTGGCATTCGTACCGTTCTATTAAGCAATCACTGTCACTGTGCATAACCCTGGCGTTCCGGCCGTACCATTCCTGCACTTCCTGTTTTTCCGGCATGGTTTTAATCCTCCATTATGCTTCTATCATATTGCAGATTATCTGCGGTTTCCTGCTCAGAGCCTCCGCGTGTCCCATTTTCTCACAGGCACGGACTTTAAGAGGATAAATACTGACTCTTCTTATTAAACCAACAGAATTGGGGGCATATGTTTCATTGCCTCCATACATAATCACCACTTCCATTGATATTTTCTCTTTCCTGCTCCGGATATCATACTTGTAAGCTGCAAGAGCTGTCTGTAATAATGTTCCAAAGGTTATACCGGCCTCCCCCATTGGCTGAAGAACCTGGACATCATTATTATGTAAATACCCCATTTGTTTTTGCATATACTTCATCATGTGCTTTCCATGCAAAACCCGCTTCATCTGCCACGCCATAATAAGGCTGTATATGTATTTCATATTACCCATAGATTCATATTGTCCGCCGTCCAGTATCAGTTTTTTTATTCTTATATAACCTTTGAGTGCAACTTCAAGTGCAATACTTGCTCCCAAAGAAATGCCATAAACTGTATCAACATAATTAATTCCCTTTTTCAGCAATGCAGTACTAATATAGTCGGCACTAAGAATGACAGAAGTAACCGCACCACCGGACGAAGCACTATGGCCTGGCAACTCCGGAATTATAAAATAATAATCTTTCCCCAATATATGAAGAACCTTATCAAAACAGTTCTTCCAATTGAACCCCATCCCATGTATAAGAAGTATTCTTTTACCGTTTTTATTACCAAGCAGATGAATCTTAGATTGATCCTTCTTCATAGGTTTCCTCTTTCTCCAATATTTGATCGGTCAGAACCAGGTCGATATTTAATTGTGGTAAATCATGTATTACAGTTTTTAAATCCACGATATCCATAGCATAATGAATTCCGAAGTCCGGTTGTTTTTCAACCAGGGCCTTAACCGTATAAGCGGCTATAATTGAACTGATATCACTACTGTATGAACTGTGTACGTCCGCAGTTCTTATGTGACCCTGATCATTATCTGAACCGGTTACTTCAATATGTATATAGTTATATGCTGCTGTTGAGCCACCAGTCATTTCAAATAGCTTGATAATAGAATCAATACTTTGCTGCAGTGCCTCATCGCCTTGCTTTAAACCATATTTGATAACTGCTTCCTGCATTAACTTCGTGATTTCTTCTCCAAAAGAGGCGTAATACCAGTTTGCCCTCCCAGGTTTATATTTTTGAGTAATCCGTTGCAATTCTATCGTATAGTAGTTCTGCAATATATACTCCTTATTTTCTACAATCCTGTAGATTGGTGTTTCATCCCTTTTTAATTCACCATTTTCATAATAGTTTAATGCAGTTCCAAATCCGGCTGTATTTGTCAAAATAAAATCTTTGATTGCCGATCTGCTCGGAATTTCATTCGTGATGCTCAACCCCATAATACAATCTACTGACTTTAAGCTCTCACATAAATATTTAATCAACAGGCCAGTCATTCCTGGGAAGAAGCCACTGGAAAGCACATAAACCGATTCGTTCTCTATATCTGCTATTCTGTCTTCTAAAAATGCCTCACCAGAAGGATCCACAACAGGTATGTGATATTTAGCCGCTGCTCTTGCAATCTTTTCTCCATTGACAAAGGAGGCTCCTGCACAATTTACGATAATACTGCACTGACTGCAAAAGTTTTCTAAGTCATCAGATATATCTACATCTAATTGGATATATTGGTTATGGGCAGTAACTGGTGGTTTTACAGAATGATAGGAAACTAGCAGCTCATATTGCTTCTCCAACAGTTTAACAACTCTTTTTCCTATTTCACCAGTTCCGCCTAATATTCCGACTTTCTTCATATTCCGCCCCTTTTCCAGGGTGTCCATACGGTGATGGGCACCCTTTGGCAATCGTTAATAGTTGAAATCCAAAATCTTAGAAATATTCTTTTCCAGATTATCACCAATAATACAATCAAAATGTTGTCCTGCAATTGTATTATATTTTAAATTCCCCTTGATATATGGTTTCCATGTTTCAAGATCTTCCTCAAAAAATCCCGGATAAAAGTGGCTTCCTAAAATCTCACAACAGAAAATCCTTATATTTCCATAGTAAAGCTCCGGTATATAACTGGACACACATCTGAAATTTTGTGAGAATATCCGGAAAAGTACATTCAGCATCTTCAGCTGATGTTCCATCAACTCCCCATTTGGACGCTCAATCGTGCGGTATAAAGCATTTAACCTTTCTGAAATTGTATAGCTGGCGAGCCGGCGGAACTCTTCAGCCACATCTTCATACTCCCCGCCCGTTTCGCATAATGCTTTTACTGTAATTTCACCACTTCCACATCTGGAAATATACTCTATATACTGCTGCAACCGCTCATCGCTTACCTGATATCCCGCCTTATATGCATCTGCCCCAATCACTCTTGCAAAAATCCTCTCCAACAGCAGTTCGTTATCCAGGCTTGAATGCAATGCATTACGGTATATCTCATCCGATGCGTCCGCTAAAATCGTGTTCTCCTTCTGTTTTGGAATACCGGTGCTTATCAGCGTCACATCAGAAACGGAAATTTCTTTATTTCTCAAATATTGTGCTGTTTCCAGTGCAATCAGGCCACCCACGCAATGGCCCACAAGAATATAATTTCTATATCCCATTTTTTCCAATATCTCACCATATTTTCTCCCCAACAGCCGGAAGGTCTGACTGGTTTCCATAGAGATATACTCAGCATCATTTCCAAAAACAAAGCCGATAATGCTTTCACTGTCCTTGCTGTCCTCTTTTATGCGAGACAGTAAATCCGTATAGGGTGTTAAGGTTCCCGCTCCGGCATGGAAGAAAACCTTCGCAACAGAATCCTCATTATTTAAACTGCTATTTTTCAGAATCATTAAGGATGGGTCCTCAAGATTGCCCTTATCATTTTGATGGTTCACAAGACTTTCTGCTATCTGCTTAATAGTGGGTGCTTTCATCATTTCTGTCAGTAGATTGCTCCACTCCCAGCCGGAGGCTTCCGATATGTTCTCCATCATCTTCCCAATGATTTGAGCAATTAACAGAGAATCACCGCCTACCAGATAGAAATCATCATTTCTCCCCACAGAAGTAAGCCCCAGCTCTTTGCACCATATTTCGGCAATGCGCTGCTCCAGATCTGTCTGGGGCAACTCGTCCTTTTTCTTAATATTCTCCTTATGGTCCCAATTCTTGAAGTATTCTTTGATTTTTCTGGTGTCCACTTTACGGTTTGCAGATAGTGGCATATCCGGAAGAATCAGAATCTGGTTTGGAACCATGTACGGAGATACTGTACTTTCCAAATAGCCTCTGACCGCCTCCTTTTCTAACTGCTCATATTCTCCGGCAAAGCGAACCACATATATTGTCTGTCCTGCTAAGTCCAATTTGCTACCCTTATCAGGGAATTCATAAAGCAGCTGCCCATCATGCCTCTTAAATATATCTTCCCACTGTTTTCGTGTGAAGAATGTCTGGTCATGTTCGCTGCGTTCGTCCGTAAAACCGGTTAAGCCGTCCTTAAATTCCATTGACGTCAGCAACAGGTAACTTGTTCGTGTTTCCTCAAGTATGATAATGGACGCGTCCTCTGATAATAAGCCCTTTAAATTTTTCATGACACTATTGATATTCCGTGAGTTATGAAGCACGTTTGCACATAAAATTACATCAAAGCTGAATGCCTCATACCCTTGCGATACGAAGTCTTCATTAATATTGAAAATCCCGTATCTCACCCAATTATACTTACCGAAATTCTCCTGTGCTTTATTTAAGAAGAAAATCGAAAGATCCGTAAAATAATACTCAACATTACAGCCTTCAAGCTCGGGTATCACATCGAGAGAGGTTCCACCAACTCCAGCTCCCACCTCTAATATTCTAAAGGGTTTCTCCGGACTTTTTTTATTCTTTTTCTCGCACAGATACCGTATTTCTTTCGTAGCAATGTTGTTGAGCATCCCATTTACTTTATTGTCATGATAAGCTGCCAGCGCCGGGTCTGTGTCTCCCTTTGGAAATAGAATATTCAGAGGGTCCTCTTTTCCCTGAATCAATTCTGGAAGCAAATCACTCGATTCCTTCAAATAATCAACAAACTTCTTGCTGTATTGGAAATCGTCCTCTATTTCATAAAATTCCTTCCAAAGTTTTTCAGAACCTAAATCCGTACTTATCTCAGAAGCTTTATATGCATTGGCTTCACATGTGATAATTCCTTCATTAACCAATACCTGCAACCATCTTTTTGTCAGTTTGTGCAGTTTCTCCGGTATCGACATCATTTCTACAATTTGCTCAAAACTGAAGGCTTTGGATTTATCCAAAAAAATTCCGCGCTTTCTAAACGTGTTGTATATGTCCGCAGAAACAACTTCCTCTGACTTCTTAATCCACTTTTCAAGTAAATCCTGGTCCATTTGCTCTTCATAATATTGTTTTATGGACTTGAGCAAATATTCTTCTTTATCGTCCAGAGCCGGTGATGCCATAGTCTTTTTCCTGACCGGAGAAATGGCTGCATCAATATGCAAATCCTCCGGGTTTTCACCTAACGCTAAAGCGACAGCCCTTTCAATCAGCGGATGTTCATTTAAGACAGAACTAATTTCAGCTAGTTCAACTCTATGGCCGTGTATTTTAACCTGATTATCACCGTCCTCGCGTCCTTTAAAAATAATGATTCCGTCTGGTAAATAGCACCCCTTATCCCCGGTTCTGTAAATGCGCTCTCCACTCCATGGAAGAGCAGGGTACTTTTCACGATTCAGCTGTTCATCCTTCAGGTAGCCGGAGGATAATCCGATTCCTCCAATGTACAGGCTTCCGTCTACCCCATTAGGGCAAGGCTGCATTTCGTTGTTCAGAACATAAAATGTTTGATTGGACATTGGATATCCATATGGAATGCTTTTTGTAAATACAGCTTTTTTAGGAATATCGTAACTGATTGACCAGATTGCTGCTTCCGTGGCTCCACCAAGACTGATCACACGGCAATCGTCAAACAGATCGTAAATCCTTTGCGGCAGGGTTACGGGAATCCAGTCACCAGAAAGCAATAACAGCCTCACCTGATAATCCACGCTGACATTTGCGGATTCAAGATAGGAAACAATCATCTGATGCAAAGCAGGAACCGCATTTATTACAGAAACCCTATGTCTGATTATTAATTCCGACAAATATTTGGGATCCCTAATTTTATCTGTACTGGGTAATACTAATGTTCCTCCTGCTGAAAAACAGCCAAATAAATCATATACAGAAAGGTCAAATGATAAATTTGACAACCCCAGGAATACATCCCTCTCACCAACTGCATATGTTTCATTAACATCCGCAATTGTATTTGATGTTGCACGATGAGTCATGATAACCCCTTTGGGTTCACCGGTTGTTCCAGATGTAAATATAATATAAGCCGGCCTGTCATAATCTATTTTATTAATAGGCAGCGATTCTGTCGGTTCCGGTTTCAGGCTGTGAATATCTACAACATTGCAGTATTGTTCTAAATCCTCATTACCTGCTTCTGCAAAAAGCAGTTTAATATCTGCACTTTTTATAATTTTCTCTTTGCGTTTATCAGGCTGCTGCACATCTATTGGCACATAAGTCGCCCCTGAAATAAGGGCAGCCAGTACCGCAGCTACCTGCCATACATGTTTTTTGGTATCAATTCCTATCTTATCACCGTCCTGGGTTCCTGCCTCGCCCAAAATACGCAGTACAGCATTCACATATCCCCCAAGTGAACGATATGTATATTCTCCCTCATCAGTTATTAATGCCGTTTTATCAGGGTAAAGGTTAAAAGATTTCAGGAATCCATCTTCAAGCATTGCCGGCATAATATTTTTAAAAGTATTATTTACATCACCTCTTATTTCAAGGGTTTCCTTCATAAGGCTGACCGGGTATTTTTCCTTAAGAACTTCACTATTTTTATCGGCTATAGATTGAAGCAACAAAGCAAAACTTCCAAACATTTCTTCTATTATATAGTCCTCAAATACACCATTTCGCACGTCCCAGTTAATAGTGGCACCACCGTTTTCTTCTGCGGCCTGGCAGTCTATATACACCTGCGGAGTCTGACTCAGTTTATATACAATTTTGTTTTTTACAGTTGTATCATCCTTTGAACTAACCCCCAAAGTACTTGTGAACACAACCGGCATAATTACATTTTTCTTGCGTTCTTTCGTTAGGCGTCTTATTATTTCTACTCCGGACACATCTTTATGTTCTAAATCAGACCAGAGGTCCATTTGCAGTTTTTTCACTCTTTCCAGAAAGGTTTCACTATACTCTATATCAATGGCAGTAATATTGACATCTGTGAAATCACCAACCACTTTATATATATCTTCAGCCACTTCCGGTCTGTTGAGCAGTGTAGTGTTAATACAGAACTTTTTGTCACCAGACCAAACTGCTATTACCTCCGCCAGTGCTGCCATAACAAACGCAGATGGCGTAATATTATATGATTTTGCCAATTCAACAAAAGCATTCCATTGTTTATCATTCAAGAACACTTTCTTCTGAAGGAAGCTCACTTCCTGATTGTCCTCCTTCCCTATAACCGGAAGGTTAGGTGCATCTCCCATCATTGATATTTTCTTATTCCAATAAACTTCCGCTTCCTGCCTTGATTTGCTATTAAATGTTTTCCGCTTCTCCTGATATAAAACAATATCTCTGTAAGACGTAGTCGGTATAATGATTTCATGAGGATTCTCATAAAACTTTTCAAGATCATTTAGCATTACATTCATACTTGCAAAGTCAGAAATAAGCATGTCTAACGAAAAATAGATTATGCTTTTGTCTTTCTCAATACTTAAGGCCAAATCACACATGGGCCACGTTCCAAGCTGATACTGCTTCGTAGATAACTCAGTTCTCAATTCTTCCTTATCAGCGCTAATATCTTTATCCCGCCCGTCAAGTACTATGATTTCCACTGAAGGTACTGCCTCCTGGACAATCTGATAACCGGAAGCCGATACAATTGCCCGCAGCATATCATGCTTCTGTATCACTTTATTCCATGCAACCTCCAGCTGACCAGGATCAAGTAATCTATTGACTTCAATTTCTATGTAACCGTGGCAACCAATTCCACCCAAATCATATAAATGATTTCTTCCCATAACATAGGAATTTTGTATGTCGGTCAGTGGGAATTTTTCATATCTCCGTTTTGTATCACTGGTGAACACTAAGTTATTATGTGCTTTTAAATAATCCAGTACTTCTGACTTATACTGTCTCAACTTATTTTTATTTTCTTCTGTCATTGCCCCCTTCGGAGCTTTGAACTTGATAGAATCACCTTCACACCAAATTACAATTTCTTTTTCTGCCAGCTCATTAATGTACTTTTGGATATCCATAATTTTTTCTCCTTGTCTGCAGCTAAATGGTATCAATTGTCAACTCTGCACCCTGATTAATCATTTGTATCTGACTTGCCAGTTCTCTAATCGTAGGGGCATTCACTAATATTGCTGTCCCGAGATCTCCATTGACTAAATGTGACTTTTTAATTTTATCAATCAGCATAATCGCCTTTAAGCTATCGCCTCCGGCTTTAAAAAAGCTGATATCTCTTGAATACTTTGTGGAACCGAGTACTTCTATCCATAGCCGCTCTAATTCTTCTTCTATAGCTCCCTGCGGTTTTTCGTAACCGGCCACAACCTGACGTTCTTTAAAAAACAATTCTGCTACCATTTTACGGTCAACTTTCCCATTTGCACTCAACGGTATAGACTTTCCATATTGATATTCAGACGGAACCATATAGAGAGGAAGATAGGAACTAATCGACTGATTTATGGTTTCGTCCTGAATCAACTCACTATCTGGGTCGTTTTTAACAATAAACGCACAAAGTTTTTGACTGCCGCCTTCCGAAACGATACATGCAACAGAACTCTTAATACCTTTCGCCCTGTTGATTGCTGCTTCAATCTCTCCCAGTTCAATCCGGTACCCTCTGAATTTTACCTGCGTATCTTTTCTTCCCAGGAATTCAATTATTCCATCATTCCAAAACCTTCCCATATCACCGGTTTTATACCATCTTATGTTTTTAAATGATACAAACTTATTATTTGTAGTGGTTTCATCACCGACATAGCCCTTTGCCACTCCAATTCCGCCAATCCATAATTCTCCCGGCACCCAATCAGGGCAGTCTCTTCCCCTCTGGTCAACGACCCTGTATAGCTGTCCGTCCAGGGGAGTTCCATATGGAATTGATACCCACTCTTTAGGAACAGGCAGCTTCACCTGATAATAATTAGACCATATAGAACCTTCAGTTGCTCCACCAAGAGCTGTCAATTCAGAATTTGGAGCAACATCTGCTAATTTTGCTGGCAGGTCCGTACCAATCCAGTCCCCGGACAACAATACGGTTTTAAGGGATTGCAAATTCATCTCCTCAGCCTGTGCCTGTTCCAGAAGCATCCGTAATAGAAAAGGCACTGAATTCCAACAGGTTATATGGTATCTAGTGACTAAATCCAACCATTGGGCAGCATCTGTTTTACTCGCTTCGTCCAGCAAGACTATAGTCCCGCCCGTTCCAAGAATTCCAAATATATCATAAACCGATAAATCAAATTCCAAGGAAGACACTGCCAATAAACTATCTTTTTCGCTAATGCCACATTTCTTGTTCACATCACAAATTGTATTCATGGCTGAAAAATGGGAAATCTCCACGCCTTTGGGTTCCCCAGTAGTTCCAGAGGTGAAAATAACATAAGCACTGCTGGAAGGATTTACTGGTCCATTGGCAGATATCGCCTCCTGCTTCACCCGGTCATTTACATCAATGATATTCACTCTGTTTAACTTTAAATGACCACCGTGAGATACCATATATCTTATACCAGCGCGTTTCACGATCTTTTCGATACGCTTATCCGGCTGGTTCATTCCAATCGGCACATAACATGCACCCAGCAGCAATATTGATAGTACTGATATTATCTGTTCTGCTCCCCTGGGCAATCGCACAGCCACCTTATCGCCAGGCCCTACACCTTCCAGCTGTAATAAACGTGCTAATTTCTTCGCTTCTTTGCACAGCTCATAATAAGTCAAGGTTCTGCCGGCGCCTTCTATGACAGCCGTTTTGCTGCTACGGTCTGTTGCATTTCTAAAAACAAGTTCATGCAGACATAGATCCTGCTTTACCCCAATTGTATTTATGCCTGAATATCTCTCTGCGAATTTTGTCTCTGATATTACATGAAGTTCTTCCTCCCATTTGTCAGGGTTGGATATAGTCCATCTCAAACATTCTATATAGGCACTGAACATATCCTCTATAAAGCCTTTCGGGAATACATCTTCAACTGTGTCCCACGAAAGCAAAATGCCTTCCGGGAATCTCATAACCTGGAAATCTATCAAAACTTGCGGTGTCTGTGAAGAAATATATTTTAATTTGCCAAAACTCCCTGCAAACTCATCGGTAATGATTGGTTCCATGCAGTCACAAGAAAATACGATTGGCGCCACAAGCTTTTGTGTTGGCCTTGACCTTAGTATATCTCTTATTACTTTCACTCCGGAATAAGCAGAATAGTCCAGCGATTCCAGAAAGGTTTCCTGAATTCTTTTCGCTTTAGCAATAAAACCTCGTTCTTCAATGCTCTTTACCGGAAGCAAAAGGATATTGGTAAAGTCCGCCACCTCGCCCTCTGCCCCTGACGGTCTGTTAAACAGAGGTATATTCATCAGAAAGTCCGATTGATTGCTGTAACGTTCTATTATCTGTGTATAAATGGTCAGCAGTATCATTGCAGGTGTGACCTGGTTCTTCGCGGCATTTGCCGCAAACCTGTCCCAATCCGCTTTATCCAGCATAAAATTTTTTCTTTTAAACACCGGCTTCTTTACCGATTGATATACTCTCTTTAATGGCAGTTCCGGTGCTTCCGGCAGTGTAGCAAAATGTTCTTTCCAATAAGCGGCCGCCTTTCGGTAACTATCCTCTTTTTCTTTGTGGTTCATGTGCTCTTCAAGAGAAAACGGCGTTGGCAGTTTTTCAAAGGAACAATGTCCGGAGCGATGAGTGCAGGTATTGCACGTTTTCCCACGCCTTTGATAACCTCTGCCAGTCTATTTCCCCACATTCAAACTCAAAATACAGATAGCACGATATTCCTCCCATCACCTGATTCGGATTTCTGCCCACCCAATACGCATGCTGAACATCGGTAAGAGGAAATTCCATCGTTTCCGTCCGACTCCTATCCATTTCCTTTTTACTTTCTGCGCTGACACTCTGCATTTTTATTATTTTCCACCAGTCCGCCAGATACGGTTTTTTCAGCAATTCAGAAACACGGACATTGATACCTCTGCGTTTTAGCTCACTGGATATCAGCATTACCTTTAAGGATTCAAATCCAGCCTCGATCAAATTTATGTTTTCTATATCTGCAGTATAAGAATACTCCCCAATCTCTGCTACAAGCCGGCACAGCTCTGCATATGTAATCTCCGATTTCATATTTTCTCCTTCCTATAATGTCAAGCCCTAAATCATTGATTTTTCAGGCTTTTCTTTA
>OJUL01000011.1_pt1 | contig 156330 bp, 135 predicted proteins | sample 1601491 | NCBI WGS metagenome assembly OJUL01 (sample SAMN04436862, study PRJEB24849) | human gut metagenome | biome: human gut; feature: NICU; material: stool | host: Homo sapiens | place: USA: Saint Louis, MO | collected 2011-11-09 | reverse complement strand
ATTCCTTACTGGCTGTAAGGGATATTAACCATAAATACATTGTAGTAGGAGGAAAAACCGTGAATCGAATTGAGAAAGTGCGGGAAGCTGTTGATGCTGTTCTTTTAAACATAGCCGACGACGCTGAAAGAAGATGCGGATATGCACATCTGTACGGGGTCTCCCAGGCATGTGTCCTGATCGCTTTAAAGAGAGGTGAAAATGCCGAGCTGGCGGCGACTGCCGGAATGCTTCATGATATTCATACGTATGCTGCCATGGATCCCCGGGATCACGCGCATAAGGGAGCCGCCATGGCCAGAGACTTGCTGGAGGCCATGAAGTGCTTCGAGGCAGGGGAGATTGACGTAATCTGCAGTGCAGTCTATCATCACAGCAGCAAAGAGATAACCCACGCACCGTTTGACGAAGTGTTAAAAGATGCAGATGTGATGCAGCACTGTCTGTACAATCCGCTGTTTGATGTTATGAAGCATGAAACGGTTAGATTTGGGCAGCTGAAGGCAGAATTCGGATTGGCTTAAAGGAAAGGGAAGCGTGCTTCCGGCAGTGATACAGAGGATAATACTGAAAAATAGCTAAAAATCCTCTCGTGATTTTGTGATGTATCCGTATTGTGAAACAGTTCCATAAATGGTATGATAATACAGAAGAAACCGGCGCTGTGATGATGTCTGGGCCGGAAATTGATGACAGAGATAAAAAGGAGTGGGAAAATGGCAAGTATCAGAGAGGTGGCCAGACTTGCCCGGGTGGCTCCCAGTACGGTCTCCCGCGCACTGAACGGGAGCGGATATGTGGCAGAAGAGACGAAGGAAAAGATCAGAGAAGCCGTGGATGAACTGGATTACGTGCCGAATCAATGGATACGGAATCTTTATCAGCAGAAGACGGGAATCATCGGAGTCATGGCGCCTGAGATCGTCCATCCTTATTTTTCGTCGCTGTGGAGTTTTCTGGAGCTGGAGCTTAATAAATACGGATATAACATGATGCTGTGCAATACATCCGGCAAGAAGGACATTGAACGGCAGTACCTGGATACGCTGGAACGAAACCTGTTTGACGGTATGATTGTCGGGGCGGCCTTTCTTCCGGATAAATATTATGAGCAGATTCAAAAACCCATACTGTCCCTGGACCGGATTATCCCTGGAATTCCCCTGGTGACGTCGGACCATACTCAGGGCGGCTGTATCGCGGCGGATAAGATGCTGGAGAAGGGCTGTAAAAAGGTGCTGAATTTAATCGATCCGCAGGCGAAGACCGTGGCTTCATCCCGCGGCGGATTAAGCTTCATCAGGAAGATGCAGGAAGCGGGGGCGGAGGTCATCACGGAGGAGTTTCTGTGGGATGATGTTATCCATTACCCCAGAAGCATTCAGCGGACGAGAGAGATTCTGGCAGAATATCCGGATTTAGACGGGATTATGGCCAATGACCTCTGTGCGTCATCATTTTTGAAGACTGCGCGGGAACTGAATAGGAAAGTGCCGCAGCAGCTTAAGATTATTGCGTATGACGGGACGTATATTACGGATTTTAACTACAGGACAATCGCGTCGATCCGGCAGGATGTGGCTCTGATTGCGAGGGAAGCTGTCCAGGTTCTGGTGAAGCTGATTAATGGACAGCCTTTGGGGAATGAGGCTGTCTACGTGCCTGTGAGCTATAAGGATGGAGATACTATTTAGGAGTGAAATAAAGTTTTTGATTTTTACTGTTGATTGGATCAAGGGGAATCTGATTGGAACCGCGTCTGACCGGGAAACGAAATTTTTCGGAGGCAGACGCGGTTTTTTAGTACAGGAGGAACGGCATTAGTGAAACACAGAGCAGGGGTGCCGCAGGCGATATCCTGTTCCGTGACGAAGATACAGCCGCAAAAGCAGCTGCCTCCGTTCATAAAACTGGCCTTTTTTCGTAAATGTGCAATAAAACTGCGCTTCCTATTTGGTGAAAATGATGATTATAGGAAAAATGTGAAAAAGTACTTGAAAAAATACTTTGAAAGTTGTATATTAAGCACATGGAACAGTTCCACACATTGTGGAACTTTAAAAATAGGAAAATATGGAACAGTTCCATATTTTGAAGGAGGATATTTTATGAAGGCAAAAAGAACAGCGGCACTCGGTCTGGCAGCGGTAATGGCGGCATCACTTCTTTCCGGATGCGGCGCAGGGGGAAGCAAATCAGCAAAAACAGAGATCACGATTTATCAGAGTAAGATTGAAGCAAACGAGGGATACAAGAAGGCGATCGCGGCCTATGAGGAGTCTCATCCGGATGTGAAGATCAATCTGGAGGCGGTAACCGGCAACGACTTCGCAGCTTCCTTAAAGGCAAAGATGCAGTCCGATCCGCCGACTATCTTTTCCGTGGGCGGTTTCCAGGATTTGAAGGATTACGGCGATATCCTGGAAGATATCTCGGATCTGGAAGTGCTTAAGAACGCGCTGCCGGGAACGACGGATATGTTTACTAAGGATGGCAGGGTGCTTGCGGTTCCGCTTTATATGGAAGGCTACGGATTCGTTGTGAACCGTCAGATGTTTGAGGACGCGGGCATCGACTTTGAATCCATGATGACCTTCGAGGGCATGAAGGCCGGTTTCGATACGCTGAAGGCAAAGATTGACAGCGGCGAGATGAAGGAAAAGTATCCGAACCTGGAGGCGGTTATGGAGTATCCGACCAAGGAACTCTGGATCGCAGGCGATCACGATGTGAATGTGGCGCTTACCCACGATTTTGACACGGCAAAGGCTGCTTACGACTCCGCAGTTCTTCCGGGCACCGGTTTTGCCGACTATAAGACGATGGTTGATTTCCAGGCCAGCTACACCACCAACGCGGACAATACCGCAAACTTAAACTCCGTCGATTACACGGCTTCCCTGGAAGGCGGACTGGCGATTGAGCGCGTGGCTTCCATCAAGCAGGGCAACTGGGTAGCTCCGGCGGTAGAGACAACGGATCCGGAAGTGCTGGCGAAGCTGGATATGCTTCCATATTCGGTTCCGGGATATTCAGACGGCAAGTATTTTGTAGGCGTATCCGGTTACTGGGCCATCAACAGCAAGGTTACCGACGAGCAGAAGGCAGCGGCAAAGGATTTCATCAACTGGTTATATTCCGACCCGGCAGGACAGAAGATCGTGGTGGAAGACTGTAAATTCGTTCCTCCGTATGACAACTTTGGTGACTTAAAGGCCGGCGATCCGCTGTCTCAGAGGATCATGGATGCCAATGAGGCCGGAGATACCATGAACGGCTGGGTATACAGCGGAGCTCCCAATACATGGGGACAGCAGGCTGCCGGTGTTGAGGTTCAGAAGTATTTAGCGGGACAGGCAACCTGGGATGAAGTGACGGAGAGCTGTATAAAGCAGTGGGCTTCCATGCGCGAATCTCAGAAATAGGATTACCCGGACCGGTGATGGCAGTGATTTATGCAGGGGGAGAGGCAGTTTCCTCTCCCCGGACAAGGAAGAGGAAGGTGGAATAATGAAAAAGAGCAAAGCAAGATTCTGGATATTTCTGGCCCCTGCATTGATTTCTTTTTCCCTGGTTGTTCTGATTCCAATGCTGATTGGCTTCTTTTACGCCTTTACAGACTGGAATGGAATCGTGGGAAGTGAAATTACATTCGTAGGTTTTCGGAATTTTATTGAAATATTTACGAGAGACAGTTCCTTCATGCATGCGTTCGGCTTTACCGCACTGTTTTCCATCTGCGCGGTGATACTGGTAAATATCGTGGGATTTGCCCTGGCGCTTCTGGTGACGCAGAAGTTTCGCGGCGCGACGCTGCTTCGCGGAATTTTCTTCATGCCGAACTTAATCGGCGGCCTTCTGCTGGGCTTTACCTGGCAGTTCATATTCGTCTCCATCTTCGGGGCCATCTCCAAGGCAACCGGATGGCAGGCACTGAACGGATGGCTTGCCGACCCGGTCACCGGATTTGCGGGACTTCTGATTCTGACGGTCTGGCAGCTGTCCGGCTATATGATGATTGTATACATAGCACAGATTCAGCAGATTCCGGAATCCGTAAAAGAAGCGGCCCGCATCGACGGAGCCGGGTTTAAGGATATGTTAAAGAGCATTATTATGCCGCTTATGATGCCGGCGTTTACGATCGGTCTCTTCTTATCCATCTCCAATTCGTTTAAGATGTTCGATCAGAACCTGGCTTTGACACAGGGCGGTCCTTATAAATCAACGGAAATGCTGGCGCTCAACATCTACAATTCGGCATTTGGAGCCAATGAATTCGGATTTGCACAGGCAAAGGCAATTATTTTTATGATCGTGGTGGCGGCTATCGGCGTGACCCAGCTGGTGCTCACAAAGCGGAAGGAGGTAGAGATGTAATGGCAGAGACAAAGAATAGTAAGCGAGATTCCAAAGGGATACAGCGTATTGTGATGGGAATTGCCGGTCTGTTTCTCGGCTGTCTCTTCCTGTTCCCGATTTATATTCTGGTACTGAATTCATTTAAGAATACGAAGGGGATTTTTACCGATGTCATCGGATTCCCGAATGCGGCTACCTTTACTCTGGCTAATTATCCCAATGCATTTGAGGCGCTGGAGTATGTCAGATCCTTTATGAACTCCCTGATGATCACTGTGATCGCAACGGTGCTGATTCTGCTCATATCGGCCATGGCGGCGTGGGTTTTGGTTCGCTATAAGACGAAGACCAGCAAGATAATCTTCTTCCTGTTTGCGGCCTCCATGCTGATTCCGTTTCAGTGTGTGATGCTTCCGCTGGTGGGATTTGCCAGCCGCATCGGCATTATGAATCCGCAGGGACTGATCTTTATGTACATGGGCTTCGGCAGCAGCATGTCCATCGTTATGTTCCACAGTTTCATTAAGAACATTCCGGAGGAACTGGAAGAAGCGGCCACCATCGACGGCTGTGGTTCCTTCCGGCTGTTCTTCTCCATCGTAATTCCTCTTATGAGAACGATTTTAATCACAGTTGCGGTGCTGAATGTGATGTGGATCTGGAATGATTACCTGCTTCCCTCCCTGATTATCAACAAGCCGGGCTGGCAGACACTGCCGCTTAAGACTTACCTCTTCTTCGGTCAGTTTGCGAAGCGTTGGGATCTGGCCTCTGCGGGCCTGATTATGTGTATCATACCAATTATCATATTCTATCTGTGCTGTCAGAAATATATCGTAAAGGGCATCACAGACGGAGCGATCAAATAAAAAGTTACTGTTAAAAGGAGAAAACTATGGCGGCAGAATGGTGGAAAAAGGCAGTAGTCTACCAGATTTATCCCAGAAGCTTTAAGGACAGCAATGGAGACGGAATCGGAGATTTAAACGGCATCACGGAAAAGCTGGATTATTTAAAGAAACTGGGAGTGGATGTGATCTGGATCAGCCCGATGTATTGTTCTCCGATGGATGATAACGGGTATGACATCTCTGATTACTATCAGGTAGACCCGATGTTTGGCACGAACGACGACATGGACCGGCTTCTTTTTGAGGCAGGAAAACGTGGTATGAAGGTGATTCTGGATCTGGTGGTCAATCACTGTTCCGATGAACACGAGTGGTTTGTGAAGGCGAAGCAGGACCCGGACTGTGAGGAGGCGGGATACTTCTACTTTAAACGTCCGGAGGATGGAAAGGAGCCGAACAACTGGAGGTCCAATTTCGGCGGTTCCGTGTGGACGGAGCTTCCGGATGGACGGTGGTATTTCCATACGTTTTCAAAAAAGCAGCCTGATTTGAACTGGGAAAATCCGAAACTGCGGGAGAAAATCTATGAGATGATCAACTGGTGGCTGGAAAAGGGCGTAGCCGGATTCCGGGTGGATGCGATTACGTTCATCAAGAAGGACTTAACCTTTGCGTCGCGGGAGACGGAGGATGGCCTTCGCTATCCCATTGAAAATCTGACAGACTATCCGGGAATCGGGGATTTCCTGGCAGAAATGAAGGCAAAATGTTTTGACCGATACGGCTGCATGACCGTGGCGGAGGCTCCTGGCGTGAGCGGGGACACATTCCGCAGATACGCCGGGGAGAACGGATATTTTTCCATGATCTTTGATTTTACCTGGGAGAACATGGAAGGAGAGACGGACAAATCTTCCGTGGAGGCTGTGGAACGATGGAAACAGCGGATTTTGGAAAGCCAGCGTTTTACCAGTGAGGCAGGCTGGAGCGGCCTGTTCCTGGAGAACCATGACCAGTCCCGCTGCGTCAATAAATACCTGGAAAAGGATCAGATTGGATTTGCAGGCGCGTCGGCCATGGCGGTCATGTATTTCTATCTCTGCGGTACCCCGTTTATCTATCAGGGACAGGAGATCGGCATGACCAATGCAGAGTGGAACTCCATCGAGGAGATGGACGATGTGCGGGCAAAGGGGATGTACCGGGAAGCCCTGGAACAGAACGGTGATCCGCAGAAGGTGCTGGAATACTTCGGGGAACTGGGCCGTGACAATGCGCGGACGCCGATGCAGTGGTGTGACGGAAAGAATGCCGGTTTTACGGAGGGCGTGCCGTGGCTGAAGGTAAATGAAAACTACCGGGAGATCAATGTGAAAGCACAGGAAGAACGCGGGGAATCTCTGCTGGCTTTTTATAAAAAGCTGACTGCGCTGCGCCATCAGGAACCGTATGCGTCCGTATTCGCAGAAGGCACGATCCGCCCGGTGCTTAAAGAACTGCCTGCAGTGATTGCCTATGAGCGGGAATGGGACGGACGGATCGTCACCGTGGCCGTGAACTTCAAAAAGACAGAACAGGAGATCCCGGTTGTCGGAGGCAAGTGTCTGCTGAGCAACGAAGGAGAGTTACAGCAGATGGGAGAGCGGTATTTGCTGAAGGCTTATCAGGCAGTGGTGTTTGACGGAATGATTAAATAGAGGCTGGGACGGAAAATCCCGTCTGATACAGAAGAAAGTGCGGTCCATTATCGGACAGCACTTTCTTGCGTTCAAACCACTTCAAACTGTACTTTCTGGTTCCAGAAAGCATCTTTTCGGCAGTATCTCATCAGCAGAAGCCCTGTGACAGCAAGACATACGGCTTCGGACACCAATGGAGACCACCAGATTCCGGCCCCTCCAAAGAGTCTGGTCATGACGATCAGGCAGCCGGCCATCAGGATAAGACCGCGGCCGGCGGAGATGATGAGCGCTTCGGCAGCGCGTTCTACAGAGGTAAAGTAACCGCTGACTGCAATGTTGAAGCCGACCAGCAAAAACGAGGTTGTAAAGATGCGAAATGCAGTCACGGAACTGTCACGCAGAGCCTGCAGCTCCGGGCCGATATAAATATTTACGATACCGCGGGCCAGGATAAAACAGGCGGTAAACGACACCGTGCACATTGCACCTGCAGCAATGAGACTGTACCGGAACAGCGATCTGCACTGATCCAGCCTCTTCTGCCCGTAGTAATAACTGATTAACGGCTGTGCTCCCTGCGCGATTCCGGTAGCTGACAGAACAACAAGGTTATTGACGTAGGAGATGATGGTGTAGCTGACCAGCGCATCCTGGGTTAAATACATCAGGATTACCTGATTGAAAATAAAGGTTACCATACCGGAGGACATTTCCGTAACACCGGAGGAAAAACCATTGCGCACCTGACGGACCAGGATTCCGAAATCAGGCTTAAAGCGTTTGAAGCTTAATACCCCTTTTCCACTCAGGAAATGGTGGAGATACAGAACGATCACGGAGGCCTGGGAGAGACTGGTTGCCAGGGCGGCACCCTGTATGCCTTTGTGGAGCACCATTACGAATAGCCAGTCCAGAATACAGTTTTCTACGGCGCCAAATATAACGATCTGAGTTGCCTTTTTGGGGTAACCGTCGGTTTTCAATAAAATTTCAAAGGAGTAGGAGAGCAGATACACACAGGAAAACGGTGCAATCCAGGTTATGTATTGAATCACGTAATCAGCAGTCTGCTGGTTTGGAGCCCCTAAAAAACGGGCAAAGGACTCCCGGTTCATCATGACGAAACCTGCAATCACCAGTGAAAAAATCACCTGGAGGACTATATTCTGGGTAAATACTTCACAGGCACGCTGATGGCGGTTTTCTCCCAGCAGTATGGAGACGATTGTGGAGGCTCCCACTGCAAAAAGAAGGGAAAGGGCAAAGAGAAACGCCATAAACGGGTAGGAGAGATTGACTGCCGTCAGTGCGATTTCGTTGACACCCTTTGCGACAAACATGCCGTCTACCATAGAATAAAGGGAATAAACCCATTGTGCCAGAATGGATGGTACGATATAACGGATAAAGTTGCTTTTTAAAGACCTGCCTTCCAGATTCATAATAAAACCTCGCTTTTTTAACTAAACCTATTTATAAAGATCATGTCAATTATGACAAATATAATTTTAGTATAAACCCTGGTATTGTCCCAGAGTCAAGGGGAAAAGAAAAATTGCAAAATTGTGTCTAAAATGTGGTAATATTTTGTAAAATCTGAAATTATGTGATAAAGTAGGAAGCAGATAACCAATTGTACCGTGTGAAGATATCAGGGGGGCTTATATGGAACCGGATAGAGGGAAAAAGCGAAAAGCAAAAGAGAAGTACTACACCATTGGGGAAATTGCGAAACTGTATCATCTGGGAGTGGATACGATTCGATACTATGAGGAAAAAGGAATTTTAAAACCGAACCGGGGGGAGAACGGTTACCGGTATTATGACAGCCAGAGTATCTGGAGGATGAATGTAATTACCAATTTAAGAAATCTCAATTTTTCAGTGAGCCGGATCAGAGATTATTTTCAGAATCATACGGTGGAAACGACACAGAAGCTGCTTTGTGAGGAACTGGAAGTCATTGCTGAAAAAATAAATGAGTGGACAAGCCTGCAGAAAACAGTCCAGGAGCAGGTGGAAACCATCAGACAGGCGCAGACTCTGGAGATCGGAACGGTAAGATCACTGGAATTAGGGCCAAGAAAAGCGTTCGAAATCCGGAAGGATTACAGTACTGACGAGGATATGGATCTTCTGATGATGAAGCTTCTGGAACAGAATCACAGGAAGATTTATATGATCGGAAATAACCGTATGGCGTCTGTCATGTCAGAAGGTAACCGTGACGCGCTTTTTGAGAGCGCCGTAATGTTTGATGACGACGGCGATCTGGTAATACCCGGCGGAACGTATTTATCCGTCTGTTACCGCGGAGTGACAGACAGCAGCAATCAGGCGGATATAATCAGAGCCTATGCGGCAGAGCACGGAATTGTACTGAAGCCGCCGTTTATGGATCTGATGTGGATTGATGTGCATATATCCGCGGATCCGGAGGAATATATATCGGAGGTGCAGGTTCGGGCGGAAATACAGGACCCTCTCAATGAAAAGAGCGACAGATGATGTTATATAATCATCTGTCGCTCTTTTCGTATAAATGTTAAAAAAATAACGTCCACATATGACAATATCTTGTTATATTTGCATAAAGAAACAAGATTTTTACAAAAAAATTAGTGTTATAATAATAAAAAATAAAAGGAGGACCTGGAAATGAAGAGCTTTGAACAGAAAATATTTCCCTATCTTTTACTGGCTCCGACCATGATTATCTTCGGCCTGTTTCTGCTTTTTCCTGCGCTGAACGGCCTGTGGATATCGCTTACGAAATGGGATGGCGTAAATCCCCAGGTGTTTGTGGGGGTGAAAAACTATGTAACGCTTTTCGGGGATAAGAGCTTCTGGAACTCATTTGTGAGAACGCTTGTCTTTACACTTGTATCAGTACCCTCTGTCTATGTAGCGGCTCTTGGACTGGCGGTTCTGCTGACTGGAGGGATTCGCGGGAGCAATTTCTTCCGGGCGGTGTTTTACTGGCCGACCATGATTTCCACGATTATCGTCGGGCTTACGTGGCGCTTCTTACTGGGGGAGGATTTTGGACTGGTGAATTACTTACTGACCGCGATGGATAAAACGCCGGTCAAATGGCTGACTGATCCGAACAATGCCATGGGAGTAGTGATCTTTGTAACTGTCTGGAGTATGGCGGGATACTACATGGTTATGTTTGTGTCAGGGATCAAGGCGATCTCCGAGACGTATTACGAGGCGGCCAGAATTGACGGAGCGGGTGCGTGGCAGCAGTTTAAGTTTATTACGCTTCCTCTTCTGAAACCGACCAGTCTTCTGGTACTGGTTTTATCTACGGTATCGATTATCAAGACGTATCCCCTCGTGTATTCCCTGACCCAGGGCGGTCCGGCGGGGGCCACGAAATTCATGGTACAGATGATTCAGGAGACCGGGTTCGAGAAGAATAAGATGGGGTATGCCAGTGCGATGACCATGGCGCTGTTCGTGATACTGGCGCTGTTTACAGTGATTCAGTTTAAACTGAATCAGGGAGGTGAGCAGGATGCAGACTAAGACAAAGAAAATCTGTGCAGCAGGACTTAAATGGATACTTCTGCTTCTTTTGACCTTTTTGTTTCTGATGCCGGTCATTTGGGTGATCTGTTCTTCCTTTAAGAGCGTCGGTGAACTGTTTTCCTGGCCGCCCAGCCTTTTAGGGAAGAATCCCTCTCTGGATAACTACACAAAGGCCATGGCAGAAGGCCATTTTGGCGTTTACTTCTTCAATACGGTATTTGTCAGCCTTGTAGCCACATTTCTGACGATTGTAGTCAACGTGATGAGTGGATACGCCTTTGCCAAGTACCATTTCAAGGGAGATAAGATTCTGTTTGGCATTGTCCTGGCAACGCTGATGGTACCGCTGGAAGTTATTATGATACCCATTTTCAAGGTGATTGTGGCGACTCATTTATACAATAACTTGTGGGGGCTTATTATTCCGGCAGTCGCTTCCCCGACTGCGGTATTTCTGGTCCGCCAGTATTATGTGGGAATTCCGGATGCGTATATGGAGGCAGCCAGAATTGACGGTGCATCGGAGTTAAATATTCTCTTGAAAATCATGCTTCCCATGGCGAAGCCGGTCATATCGGTTCTCTGTATCTTTTCCTTTATGTGGAGATGGAACGATTATCTGTGGCCGAAGCTGGTCATCAACGGAAAGGAGCGCTATACCATACAGCTGGCTCTGGCCAACTACTCGGGTGAGTACTCTGTGGACTGGAACAGCCTTCTGGCCATGTCTGTAATTTCCATGATACCGGTCATTGTTGTGTTTGTCACGCTTCAAAAATATATCATCGGCGGCATGACTGCCGGAGGGGTAAAAGAATAAGAGGAGGGGATGCTATGAAGTATTTGGAATATCCGCTGTTTGCGGAAGGGTATGTCAACCGCTTTCTGACTGCCGGGGTCTTTACGGAACTCCAGCAGTTTGATAAGGCGACGCTGCACGGCCGAGTCAATGAATGGCTGAAAAAGGGCTTTGCAATTCATGAAAATCCGTGCAGAAAAGAGTTTGTCAGAAAGAGACAGGAGAAAAAGCCTGATTATCTGGAACTTGACGGAGCAGCTGACGGGAAAAAGGTGGAAGTCTTCGGACAGACCCTTCCGCTGGTACCCTATTTCCCATTCGGCAATACCGGCGTGGATGCCTCGGGTTTCTATTACAGGCCGACCTGGCTGCGTATGTACAGTTACGTTCTTTTGGAAGCGGAAGCAGACGGTGATGTGGAATTCGAACTGGAGACCTGCGGCGGAGCTGCGGTATGGGTAAACGGAACATTTGTCGCGGACTTTACCCCGTTTACAAGAAATATGGTAAAGAGGACAACCATAGTTCTGCCGCTTAAGGCTGGAAGAAACAGGCTCCTGGTCTGTCTCGATGATCTGGCGGAGCGGGATACCGACTATTATTTCCGTATGAAGCGGCTGGGAGACGCAGCGCTTACGATGCTGGTACCGGTGCGGGATGAGGTGGATCCGTCTGTCGTGGGGCAGCTGGAGAATATGCTGGAACAGATGTATTTTGATAAAGAGGCGTATATCAGTGAGATGGTAAAATTAAATATTACCAATCCGTTTTCTGATCCGCTGTCTGTTACGGTAGCGGTTGCTCCGGGAGAATTTATTGAGAAGATGGAGGGGCAGGAAAGCCTGATCCGTACTTTCCAGTATGAAATGGGGCCGGACCAGAAGGCTCTGGAGCTTTTCCATTCGGATGAACTTCCGCCGGGGTACTGCTACTTTACAGAGTGCGTGGATCATCAGGGTATTTCCTTAAAACGAAAAATAGGAAATCAATTGGTGAGAAAGGAATTTTTAGAATATCACGAACCGGATCTGGAGGAGAGAAAACGCCATATCCTGCGTGTGATTGTGGAGTATGCGCCGGAAAATACATACAAGGCTGCGGCGCTCTTAACGCTGGACGGCGACACTGCAGCGGCGGAGAGGATTCTTTTGGAAGAACTTCCAGGTGTGTGGGCGAGAAAGGACTGTTCCGATTTTCATTTTATTATTATGTTGTACATTTACCGCACCTTTCAGGAACGTTTGTCGGAGAAAATGCGGGAGGAACTGGAAAAAGCCATGTGCGGCTTCCGGTACTGGATCGATGAACCGGGGGACGACGTGATGTGGTTTTTCAGCGAAAATCACGCGCTTTTATTCCACTGCTGCCAGTATCTGGCGGGAAGCTTCCTGCCGGACAGAATTTTTACCTGCAGCGGGAAAACAGGGAGAGCTGTAAGCGCCAGGGGAGAGGAACTGCTTCGGGAATGGTTTGAAGGCTTTTTCGAGGAGTTTATTACCGAATGGAATTCCAATGCCTATATTCCCGTGGATGTGCTGGGACTGGGGACACTCTATAATCTGACGGAGCCTGGAAGCGAGTTCCACCAGAAGGCGAAGAGGGCACTGGACATGATCTTCTACTCGCTCAGAGTAAATGCGCATAAAGGGGCCGTAATGACCAGCTTCGGCCGTTCTTATGAAAAGGAGATGAAGGGAAATTACAATGCGGGTACGACGTCCCTTCTCTATCTGGCCTATGGAGACGGATATTTAAACAGGGCCTGCAATGGCTGCATTCCTTTGGCTCTCGGAGATTACGCGGCGCCGGAGGAATATCGGGCTTATGGGGCTTTAAAAGAGAATCAGGAACTTTACTTTATGAATACGCAGGGATTTGAGAAGCATGTCAATCTCTATCTGTATAAGAATGCGTATGCTCTGCTTTCGACCGCGGCAGGATTCAAGCCGTTTCAGAAGGGATATCAGGAACACATTGTGCAGGCGGTGATTGATGAACTGGCGCAGGTGTTTGTCAACCATCCGGGAGAATCTTTTCCGTACGGAAGCGGGCGTCCTAATTTCTGGGCCGGAAATGGGATTTTACCTCTGGCGGTGCAGTACCGCAATACGGCAATTCTCCGGTACCGGATTGGCGAAGAGGAGCGAATCGATTACACCCATGCGTATATCCCGATATCCGCATTTACCCGCTATCTTGGGGAAGACGGTGTGATTGCTCTGGAAAAGGACGGCGCTTACATCGCGGTGAAGGCGATGAAGGGGCTGAGCATGCAGAAGGAAGGGCCAAACCGTTTCAGGGAATTTATCAGCCGGGGACGCGATAATGTGTGGATCATCCGCGTGGGACGAATGGACGAGTATGGGGATTTGGATGGAATTTTTAACCGGTCCGGACTTCCTTCTGAAAGTGAATGGAGTACCGGTCTATGATTACCCGCTGAATGTGGAAGGGAAATTAAATCTGGAGGAATGGGATCGTGGTTGAGAAACAGATGATTGAAAAGACGCTGAATCTTGTGTCTGACAAGATGATGGTGCTGAAGAATAATGGCATGAAGGAAAAATACCCTGTCAGCTTAATTGATATCAACTGCTGGGAATGGCCTCAGGGGGTGGGGCTCTTCGGCCTCTACCGGTATTATGAAATGAGCCGGAAGCAGGAAGTGCTCACATTCCTGACAGAATGGTATGACAGGCGCATGGAAGAGGGGATCGTTGAAAAAAATGTGAATACAACTTCTCCCATGCTGACACTCACCTATCTGTATGAAATTACAAAGAAAGAGTCCTATCTCTCCTTTATCAAAGAATGGGCGGATTGGATAATGGAGGAAAAGGGGCTGATCCGGACCGGTGACGGCTGTTTTCAGCATATGATTACCGGCAGCCCCAACGATTCGGAGATCCTCATTGACACACTGTTTATGGCAGTGCTGTTTTTGGCCAGGGCCGGCAAACTCTTAAATCGACAGGATTATATCGAGGAAGCAACGTATCAGGTGTTATGCCATATCAAATACCTTCTGAATAAGAATGAAGGGCTGTTTTACCATGGCTTTAATTTTGAACGGAATGACAATTACGGCGGAATTCTCTGGGGACGCGGGAATTGCTGGTATACGATTGTGGCCATGGAGCTGATTCAGGAGATTCCCATGGAAGACGGTCTGAAGCGCCATTTCCTCACAGTATACGAAAATCAGGTGAAGGCGCTGAAGCGGTATGCAGACCCGGAAACAGGACTGTGGCATACGGTTATCGATGATCCGGACACCTATTTAGAGCTCTCTGCAAGCGCGGCATTTTTAAGGGGAATTATGCAGGGGGTGAGGCTTGGAATCCTGAACGGGGAGGAGTATGAGGAACTCATCGAAAAGGCCATGAAAGGGCTGTTAGACAACATCAGTGAAGACGGAACGGTGGAGAATGTGTCTTACGGAACTCCGATTGGACTTGACAAGGAGTTTTACAATACCATTCCCTGCTGTCCCATGACATATGGGCAGGCGCTGATGATTCTGGCTCTTTCTGAGGCTATGACAGATTACTGGCATTAATTCCTGCGGAGGCGGTGTGCCCGTCTGCTGCGGAGAAGCTGACTACAGGAGGTTGTGAAGATGAAGGAACGCGTATTTTTTGAAGAATTTGAATCTCTGTATTATTTTCATGGAAGTACACAGAACTGGGCGATGCAGGGCTTTCATTTTCACAACCAATATGAGATTATTCTGTTCTTAAATGACGGTGCGCTGCTGGAAATCGGTGATCGAGTCTACCATGTAATGAAAGGTGATCTGTTTTTTATCAATAACAGGGAATACCACCGTACCAGCGGGGCGGAGGGAAAAGAGTACAACCGCTATGTTCTGATGTTTGAGCCGGAACTGCTGGAACCGATGACAAAGGCGTTCGGATATGATTTTACCATGTTTTTTGAGAACAGGGGAGATGACTTTGTCCACAGACTGTATCTGGAGGGAGAGAATCTGAAGCGGGTGGAACGGCTGCTGGCCAAAATCGAAACGAATATAGGAAGCGGCAGCAGCGAGGAGGCATCCGTAAAGATCCGCCTTTCCATTTTAGAGCTGATTACCGCAATTAACGAGATGTATAAATTTTTTATGAAGGAGAAGCACACTGCAGCAGATTCTGAGGAGCAGAAATGGAAGGAGGAGGACGGGAAATTCCGGGATCCGATTTTGTATCGGGAGCGGGTAGAGCAGATAAAAAAATATATTACCGCCCATGTGGAGGAGAAACTGGATCTGGATGAGATTGCGGGGAAATTTTATATGAACCGATATTATTTGAGCCACTATTTTAAAAAGGAAACAGGGTTTACGGTTCTGCAGTATGTGACGAATCAGAAGATCATTGCCGCGAAAGCGCTTTTGAAGAAAGGAACCTCAGTCACCGATGTGGCGCTCAAGCTGTCCTACAACAGTGACAGCCATTTTATATCGGTATTTAAAAAGAATACAGGAATCACACCGAAAAAGTATGCGCAGAATAAAAAGAACAATAATGTATGATTTTTGATGGTTTATCTGCGATTAATTGTGCAAAATAACTGATAAAATGTAAGTATTAAGAGTAAAGGAGAGGATCTTATGAAGAAATGGTTATCAGTTCTGCTGGCAGGGGCTATGGTATTGGGGACGCTTACCGGCTGTTCCGGCGGGGGCAAGAAGGCCGAAAATGAAGTGAAGACGTTGGATGTCGTCTGGTTCAGTGATGGAAAAGAGGGGGAATCCTTCATGAAACTGGCCGACAAGTACATGGAGGAGAATCCGTCTGTCAAGATCGAGCTGATTGAAGTTCCGTATGCGGATCTCGAAAACAAGATTAAGAACATGATCAACGGTAAGGAAGCCCCGGCATTGGCCAGGCTTACGAATATCGGGCCGTTCCAGAATCAGCTTGTGGATTTGGGCGAGTATGTATCGGATAAGGATGCGTTTCAGAACAGCTTTGGCGAGGGCTTAAAGTTTGTATTTGACGGAAAAATTCTGGCGGCTCCCATGGATGTGACAGCCAATGGATTGATCTATAACAAGACGGCGTTCGAAAAGGCAGGCGTGGCTGTGCCGCAGTCAGAGGATGAGATCTGGACCTGGGACGAGTGGAAGGAAGCTATGAAGACCGTTATGGAAAAAAGCGACTGTAAGTATGGACTGGTCTATGACAAATCTCCACAGCGTTTTACAACGCTTCTGTATGAGGCGGGAGGCAGTCTGTTAAACAGTGATTTGACAGCTTCCAATTTCAATACAGATGAGACAAAACGCGCGGTAAGCTTCTTCAAGGAGCTGCATGACGAGGGAATTATTCCGACATCGGTATGGCTGGGATCGGAAAACCCGAATAACATGTTCCGTACCGGCCAGGTTGCCATGCACTTTGCGGGAAGCTGGATGATTGCAAACTACAAGGAAGAGATTACGGACTTCGACTGGGGAGTTACCTACCTGCCGAAGGAAGCCATGCGATCCTCAGTGCCGGGCGGTAAATATCTGGCGGCTTTCCAGAACACCGGCGTGGAAAAGGAAGCGGCGGATTTCATCGAATGGATCTCAAAGGCTGAGAACAATGCCCAGTACTGTGTGGAGAACAGTTATTTGTCTCAGGTGAAGGGGAACGAGAGCCTGGATTATGAGTATGGAAAAGACTTCTTTACCATCTTTTCACAGGAATTGGCAGCTACCGGGCCGCAGCCGGGAGCTGAGTGGGGCTATCAGGCATTTACCGGTGCGATTCAGAACGATTTGAGAGATAAACTGATTGAAGTGCTGGCAGGCCAGCTGACGGTGGATCAGTATGCAGAAGATATGGATAAGCTGATTACCGATGCCCTGGAGGAACTGAAATAGTCTGTATCTGTTAATAGAGGAGCTGCCGTACCGGATGAGGGATTCAGATGGGACGGCGGCTTTTTTGAGGAGAGATAAAACGGAAAATGTGATGTGGCATTCTGGACTTGTAATTTATAGATTGCAAAAAATATGTTTTTGTACTAAAATTATAAGTGGAAAGCACTCACGACAGGAGTGGAAACCTCCCAGCCTTATAACCGGTTCGCCGGAATACATAGGAAGGAGGTGCGCCCATGACAGCATACGAGGTTATTACGATATTCATAGGGATATTAACCTTATTAATGTCTTTTGGCTGCTGGATTGTAGCGTTAATCGCCTTTCTCGATAAGAGAAATAAGCATAAATAAAAAGCCCACCCTGTCAGCACACAGGGTGAGCGGTGTCCATTAAGGACATGTAACTAATCATCTTGGGAGCCTCCACTTTTGGAGTGGGTGCTTTCTTTTATATTTCTATTATAAACAATACCTTCTTAAAGTTCAAGTAATTTCTAAAAAAATCCCAATACAGTAACAACTATGAATGGTAACTGGTACGGTTTCTTGTTTGGCTTCCTGACACTTGATGTATTCTGATGACTTATTAATCTTATTTTAATCTCTTCTGGTGCAAAGGCCGGGCAGTACGTTTCGGGTTACGGCTTTATGCAAAGGCTGCTGTCTTTAGACAGATTGCTTTTGTGATAAAGAAAGAGATTAAATAAAATATAACTTGTTAAAAATATAAAAACAAAGTGCAGTTACCATTTACAATAAAAAACTGCAATATAATAGTGAATAGTATTGTATTAGGCGATTATTACAAAAAAACTTTGTCTGTTTTGTTGAAAATATTAAAAAGAAAGATATTAAACTTAATTTAATAAATACTATTGACAATGTCGATAAAGTGGCGTATATTAAGAAACAGGAAGAGTATTGAAACTTCTGACAAGTGAAAATTAAACTTAATTTAATGGAGGAGAAAGGCATGAGGAAAAAACTGATCGGATTATCAATCGCCACAGCACTTGGGATTATGAGTCTGACTGCATGCAAGAGCCAGCCGGCTGAGAACGCGGACACAAAGGGTGCTGCAGATACAACGGTTCAGGCGGAGGGGACAAAAGAGGAAGGCACGGCAAAAGAGGCCTCGGGGGATCGCGTTAAACTGGAAATATGGGACTGGTGGGGAGATGGTCAGTACAAATACGTCATCGAGCAGCTCTGCCAGAATTTTAACGAATCTCAGGATCAATATGAAGTAGTGCATGTCAACTATCCATGGGGGGATGTATGGACAAAAGCGCTGGCAGCTACCGCAGCGGGAAATCCTCCTGATGTGATTATTCAGGATATCCGTACCGTCACTCACAGGGCGGAAGCGAAGCAGGCGACAGATTTAACGGATCTGATCGCGAAAGAGGGCGATGGATTTACGGATCAGTTTTATCCTCAGTTGATGGATGCCATGATGTATGAGGGGCATGCATATGGACTGCCCTACGTAACGGATACAAGAATTCTTTACTATGATAAGGACGCTTTCGCGGAGGCGGGACTGGATCCGGAGGCACCGCCGGAAACATGGGCGCAGCTTGTGGAGTATGCCAGAAAGCTGGATGTGAAAAAGGATAACGGCTCCTATGAACGCCTTGGATTTTTCCCGGGGACCCTGGAGTGGAACGCATGGGCCTTCACCGCTGACGGGAAAGATTATACAGATGCAGATGGTAATGTGTACGTAAACACGCCTGAAAAGGTAAAGATGTTTGAGAATATTTACAATGACTTTTACCAGTATTATGGTAAGAAAGAGCTGGACAGCTTCTCTGCTGAATTTGGCAATGGCATGACGAATCCTTTTGTGGCCGGTAAGGTAGCTATGTGGGTGAATACACCGACCGAGTTTACAAAGGTACGTGATTACGCACCGGATAAGAATTACGGCGTGGCACTGCTTCCGTCCCTGGAAGATGGCGGTGAGCATTACTCCTGGGGCGGCGGTTTCTCTGTTGAGATCCCTTACGGAGCCAAGGACACAGAGGGTTCCTGGGAATTTGTTAAATTCATCACCAGTAAGGAATCCCAGATATACTGGGCATCCCAGGTTTACGATACCGTGGCAAATATTGAAGCGTCCCAGGATCCGTCTCTGATGGAAATTCCTGTATTTAAGATGGCACTGGAGGCAATGCCTACTACAGTTGTCACTCAGGACAGACTGACTGCGCCGGGCGCATCTGATATTGTGCTTCCGTATCTGGATGAAATCATTCTTGGCAGCAAGACGCCGCAGGAGGCACTTGACGAGGCTCAGGCCCAGGTTGAACAGCTGGTTTCAGACAATAAATAGCGGATACGTCGGGAAATGAGAACTGGTGACAGATAAGTAAGATACTGAAGATGGGTACTTCCTGTCATATGGAAGGCTGAGACACAGGGGGTGTCAAATGACAAAGATGAAACACACCATGACGAAGCGTGAAAGCAGAGAGGCGCGTGCGGGCTGGCTGTTTATCAGCCCGTGGCTGATCGGCTTCCTCTGTCTGACAGGAGGACCATTGCTTTTTTCGCTGTATGCATCATTTACAAATTATAACATGACTTCCAGGATGGATTTTATCGGACTTTCCAATTACATCAGGATGTTCACTAAGGATCCTGTATTCTGGAAGTCATTAGGCAACACACTTTACTATGTGGCGCTGGCAGTGCCGAGCTCCTGTATCTGTGCGATTTTTCTTGCGACACTGCTGAATCAGAAGGTGAAGGGGACGCCACTGTTCCGGATGCTGTTTTACCTGCCGACCGTACTTTCCGGTGTGGCGGTATATCAGCTCTGGATGCAGCTTCTGGCACCTCAGAGCGGATTGATCAACTCTGTGCTGCGGCTGGTGGGAATCGAAGGCCCCTCCTGGCTCTCAGATCCGGCCTGGACGAAGCCGTCTCTGGTTATGATGCGGGTATGGGCACTGGGAACCAGTATGCTGCTATACTTATCTTCCATGAATTCGGTCTCTAAAGATTTGTATGAGGCGGCTGATATCGATGGAGCCTCATTTTTACAGAAATTCCGGAAGATCACGCTTCCGCAGATTTCCCCTATTATCTTTTTTGATATCATTACCAATATGACGGGGGCATTTCAGGTATTTCAGGAGGCGCTGGTCATGAGTAAGAACGGAAAGGGAGATCCGGCAGGATCCCTTCTGTTCTACAACCTGCATATTTATCAGGAGGCATTTACCCATTACGACATGGGATATGCGTCTGCGATGGCATGGTTTTTGCTCCTGATCGTTATGACAATAACCGTGATCAATCTGGTCGCATCAAAATACTGGGTACATACGGAAGAAGGTGAGACGTAATGGCTGCTGATACGAAAACAGTAAAAAGAGGCGGACTGTCCAGCAGGCGCAGAAAAAAGGCAATTGTAAACGTGATCTGTTTTATTCTTCTGGCTGCTGCATCCCTGACTGTGATTATGCCGCTGTGGTTTATGATATCCACCGCTTTAAAAAGCATGGACGAGATATTTACGTATCCGATTACGTGGTATCCCCACGAACCGATCTGGAGTAATTTTAAGGACGCCTGGGCAAGCGCGGAATTCAGCCGGTGGTTTTTAAACTCCGTATTTGTAGCGGCATTTGCCATTCTCGGAGGTGTCCTTGCCAATTCCCTGGTGGCCTACGGATTTGCAAAGATACGCTTTCCGGGCAGAAATATTATGTTCTCCATTATATTGGCGACCATGATGATCCCGGAATTTGTGACGATGATCCCACAGTACGTCCTGTATGCAAAAATTGGCTGGGTTGGTACATATCTGCCGCTGATTGTGCCGCAGTTTATGGGATCGGCGTACTTTATCTTTATGCTGCGGCAGTTTTATGCGGGGATTCCCAACTCGGTGATCGAATCGGCACAGATCGACGGAGCCTCCCATTTCCGGATCTGGAGGAGTATTATGCTTCCCATGGCCAAGCCTGCGATTATGACAGTGGTGGTACTTTCCTTCAACTGGAGCTGGAACGACTTTTTAAAGCCACTGTTGTATCTGATGGATACGAAGACCTTTACCTTGCAGCTGGGGCTTAAGATATTCGTGAGCCAGTCCAATACCCAGTGGAACTACTTAATGGCGGCCTCCTGTATTGTTTTGCTTCCGATTATCGTTGTTTTCATGTGCCTGCAGAAGTACTTTACGGATGGCATGAATATCGGCGGAGCGGTAAAAGGATAGTTGACTGACGCTGCTCACTGTCTTTGGAACCTTTGGCGAATTGAAATATCGTTTGGCCTGAAGTATAATGGTAATATGAAATTCAGACAAATGAAAAGGGAAAAGGAAGAAATATGGCAGACCAGAATAATCAGGTACAGCTCAAGAATTTTAACAGAAGAACGGTGCTGGGGTATATCAGAAGAAACGGCACGGCGACAAAGGCGGGCCTTGCCAGCGTCACCGGCCTGACATTTATGGCGATCAAGAAGATCCTGGCAGAACTCCAGGAGCTGAATCTGATCCGTGACGGACAGATGGAATCGGGTGGCATGGGCAGAAAAGCAGTTTCCTATGTAATTAATGAGAATTACCGCTATACCATAGGCATCCATATCAATAAATTTATTACCGGCATTGCCCTCCTGAATCTGCGGGGACAGATTCTGGCTATTGAGCGGTATTCCATGGATAAGGAATTTGAGAATCAGAATGATTTTGTGACCATGCTGGCAGAGGCCGTGGAGCTGGTAATAGAAAAGTCCGGTGTGAAGCGGGAAGATATTCTGGGAATCGGGGTAGGCGCCCCGGGGCCTCTGGACTGTGAAAGCGGCGTGATCCTGACTCCGCCCAATATGCCGATGCTGGACTATCTTCCGCTGAAGGAAACTCTGGAGGGGAGAACCGGTTTTCCTGTTTTTTTAAATAAGGATACGAATGTAATTGCATTTGCCGAGTACTGGTACAGAAATAACAGGGATTGCTCCAACCTGGCGTATGTGGAAGTGGACATGGGAATCGGCAGCGGCTTGATTATCGATGGAAAGCTGAATGTAGGTGCCAACTGTATCGCCGGTGAATTCGGACATATCACGATTGACATCAATGGTCCACTCTGCAATTGTGGAAATCGGGGGTGCTTAGAGGCCATGAGCTCCGGTATTGCAGTACTCCGGATGTTGGGAGAGCAACTCGAGAATCAGAAGGATCACCCGCTTTACCATAAGAGGAACGCACTGACGATAGAGGATGTATTTGAGATGACGGACAAAAAGGATCTGCTCACCATCTCTATCTTAAACCGTTCTGCCTTCTACGTGGGTGTGGCGGTCAGCAATCTGATTAATACCTTTGATCCGGAGATGATTATATTGGGCGGAATTTTGATACAGAAATATCCCATGTATTTTAATATTGTCCAGGACGTGGCGAATCAGAGAAAAGTGAAGGGAGCAAAGGAAAACTACATGGCGGTATCCGTATTAGGGGAAAATGCGGGTGTCATTGGCGCGGGTGAGATTGTGACGGATCACTTCTTCAATCAGTTTGTGAACGAAGTGTTTCATTAAAAAAGAAAAAAGGACGAAAAAGGGGTTCTATGTTTAGTAGCAGAAAAATAACTCAGTGTGATCAGATAGAATTGATTTGGGATGACAGAGTGGTTTTTCTGCTGTCTCTTTCTCCGGAGGAAGGGACAGCGGGAGAACTGCAGGGATCGGTATCGGAAGACACGGTACTCATTACGGTACGGGCGGAAAAGGAGGCGCGGGAGCCCTGCTTTGGACCGCAGGCATATTTTGATTCCCGGGAGGGCATCGTTTACCACCTGGATATTCCGGAGACGGAGCGTTTCCTTGCCGTCTATCAGCATAAGGACTGGTGGGTCAGACCCGCTTTTTTTTCGGACATAAAAGAGCTTCCGGACAGGACACAGCTCCTGCTGTTTCAGAGTGGAGCGACGTATTTTGCTGTTCTTTCCGTATGTGGAGAAGATAATCGGACGGATATGTGCAGTATGGACCGGTACCAATTGAACCGGTGCAGTCTGGAAACAGATAGAGTAAATCGTTCAGGTGCTGAGAATCGTCTGGCGGTCCGCATGGCGTCGAATGCGGGAAACCGAAACCGTATGGAAGATTTGAGTCTGGCGATCGCCGGAGGGAGTGATCCGTATCTCTGTTGTGAGAGGGCGGTTCAAGCAGCTCTTGGCAGGCTGGGACGGAGCTCCATGCTTCGGAAAAACAGAAAATTCCCTGAAAAACTGGAGTTCTTTGGCTGGTGCACCTGGGATGCCTTTTATCACAGGGTTTCCCATGAGGGCGTGATGGAAAAGATGAGGGAGTTCCGGGCGAAACAGCTGCCGGTGAAATGGGTGCTGCTGGACGATGGGTGGCTTGATGCAGATTATGACAAAAAGGTGCTGATCGGACTGGATGCAGACAGAGAGCGTTTCCCGAAGGGGCTGAAAGGCTGTGTAAAGGAACTGAAGGAAACATGGAACGTGGACAGTGTGGGAGTCTGGCATGCCGTCATGGGCTACTGGAACGGCCTGGCCGGTGATTCGCCGGCGGCTGAAACGCTGAAGGCGGGAACCAGAGTTTTACCGGATGGCCGGATACTTCCGGATCCGGAGGCCGGAAAGGCATTTACCTTTTTTGAAACATGGCATAAATATTTAAAAAACTGCTGCGGCATCGATTTTGTGAAGGTTGACGGTCAGAGCGCGGTTTCGCTGGCTTACGGAGGGATGGAGACTTATGGACACGCCTCCTGCGGAATTCAGAAGGGGCTGAATGCGTCGGCAGCTCTGTATTTTGATAATTGTATTATTAACTGCATGGGAATGGCCGGTGAGGATATGTGGAACCGTCCCAGCAGTGCCGTTGCAAGAAGCAGCGATGACTTTGTTCCTCAAGTGCCTCACGGGTTTAAAGAGCATGCGGTACAAAACAGCTATAATTCACTTCTTCAGGGACAGTTTTACTGGGGTGACTGGGATATGTTCTTCAGCAGTCACGAGGAAAACTGGCAGAACTCCATTCTCCGCGCGGTGAGCGGAGGGCCGGTCTATGTGAGCGATCGTGTGGGGGAGACAAATCCCGGCTTTATCCGGCCGCTTATCACAGAGACGGGCCTGGTTATCCGATGCAGGGAGGTGGGGATGCCTACGACGGACTGCCTGTTTGATAATCCGGCGGACACGCTGCGCCCGCTTAAGATATTTAACCGGTACGGAGAAAACTATGTGATTGGTGCGTTCCATATCTGTGAAAAAGACGATATCTGCCTGGGAAAACTTGAAATGTCTGATATCCCGGAACTTTCGGGACGAAACTGGCTGGTGTACGCTTATCAAGCGGGAACTGTATGCAGACTGGGAGAGTCCGGAATCAATTTTTCACTCCCGGAAGGCGGGGCAGAACTGTTTTTGCTCATTCCGGATAAAGGCCGGGGCAGGCTGATCGGCATTCTGGAAAAGTACATTTCCTGTGGCTGCCTGCGGATTCTGCATGAGGAGGAGAACCGCGTGGCGGCGCTCGTTCTGGAAGCCGGTACGCTTGGAATTGCGGCGGATCGGCCGCCGGTCCGGGTGTGGATAGACGGCAGGGATCACGAAGCAGTATGTCATGGCGGCATGCTCTGGAGCGTTTACTGTGAAAAACCGGACTGCCTGGTGGAGATTGAGTGGCAGTCCGGCGGATTATGACTGAACAATACAGGGAAAGGTGAGATTGTGCGATGATATCTTTGGGAATCGATATTGGGACTACTTCGATCTGCGCGGTCCTCTATGACCTGACAGAAGATAAAATAATCAAGAGTTTAAGTACGCCCAATTCCTTTATCAATACGGGGAGCTATCTCCAGGATCCGGACAGAATCGTATCGCTGGCGAAGGAATTGCTCAAAGAATTGCTGATGGAATTTAAGGCGTGGGCCGGAGAACATGAAGCGAGGAACATCAGGAAGCCGGCCGGAGTGGGGATTTCCAGCCAGATGCATGGTATTTTGTATACAGACAGGACAGGGAGGGCGGTATCCCCGCTTTACACCTGGAAAAATGAGGACGGGAACCAGAGATACCGGGATGGCCTCACCTATGCACGTTATCTTGTGAAGGAGACGGGACTGCCGTTTTATACGGGTTACGGGAGTGTCACCCATTTTTACCTTCAGGAGAATCAGCAGATTCCGGATGAGGCAGTGGCATTTGTCGGGATTGGCGATTATGTGGCCATGCGTTTGACCGGAAGCCGTAAGGCAGTTGTTCATAAGACGATGGCTGCCAGCTTTGGAGGATATCACATGGCGGAGGGACGGTTTGAACTCGATAAACTTGCGGCTGCGGGTGTGGATATTTCCTGCTATCCGGCTGTCGCCCGGGAGGAAGGCCAGGCTGTCGGAACCATGGTAATGGAGCAGACGGCGGTTCTGCTGGCCGGGGGAACCGCTGAACCGGAAGCGATACCGGTTTTCTGCGCGGTGGGAGATAATCAGGCCAGTTTTCTGGGGGCTGTCAAAGACAAGGAACACAGCGTCAGCATCAATGTGGGTACCGGTTCCCAGGTGTCGGTTTACAGCGGCGAATGGGATCCGGCGGCAGGAACTGATATCCGCCCCTGGATTGATCATGGTTATTTATATGTAGGCGCCTCCTTAAACGGGGGAAAGGTGTATGAGCGCCTGGCTGCGTTTTTCGAGGAGGTATGCGAGGAATTTGCAGGGCAGAAGGTGAACGCCTATGAAACCATGGAGCGCCTGGCGATGGAGGAACAGGAGACTGAGCTGCGTGCGGTCCCCAGCCTTTACGGAAGCAGGGAAGAGACGGACCGGGAACCGGAAGCGGGAATCTACGGATTAAACTCCGGGAATTTTCATCCCAAAGACTTAATCCGCAGCTTTACCACGGGCATGGCCCGCGAGCTGTTCGCCCTGTACAGCGCATTCCCGGAAAAGGCATGTGCTGGGAAGACACAGATTGTGGCGTCCGGCAATGGGATCCGCAAAAACAGGCTTCTGAGGGAAGATGTGGAAAAAGTATTTGGTCTGCCCGTTGTATTTACGGACAGGGAGGAAGAAGCGGCGTCCGGCGCGGCGCTGTACGTCCGCCAGGCGATCATTGAAGGGGGAGCAGAATGCAGATAATTGCAGGAATAGATATTGGAGGAACGAAGAGCGCCGTCTCCTTTGCCCGTTATGCGGATGGGGGAATTGAGATCCTGGATAAGGTAAAAAGGCCTACAAGGACGGCGGATTATCACTCGGCTTTTCATGAGTATATCGAGATTATCCAGACTCAGTTAAAAGCCAGTCCGGACTGGCGGCTCTGCTCGATCGGTATTTCGTGCGGCGGACCGCTGGATGCGGAAAAAGGAATCATCATGGCGCCTCCCAATTTGCCGGAATGGGATAATGCGGATATTTTCACACCTTTGCGCAATGCATTCCGTGTGCCGGTTATGCTGCAGAACGATGCGGATGCGTGTGCTCTGGCGGAATGGAGGCTTGGCGCGGGGAAAGGGACGAAAAATATGGTGTTCTTAACCTTCGGAACCGGGATGGGTGCCGGCATGATCTTAAACGGCCAGCTGTATCAGGGAGCCACCTGTATGGCGGGAGAGGTAGGACATATCCGCCTGGAAAAGGATGGGCCTTATGGCTATGGAAAAAACGGCTCCTTTGAGGGCTTCTGCAGCGGAGGAGGGATCGCCAATTTAGGAAGGATGAAGGCACAGGAAGCCCTGGAAAAAGGTGTTGTTCCCTCCTTCTGCAAGTCGATGGATATGCTGCCGCAGGTAGACTGTAAGGAAATTGGCCGGGCACTGGAGGAAGGCGATGCCACGGCAAGGGAGATCTTTGATATCGTGGCGGAGTATCTGGGAAGAGGTCTTTCCATCCTGATCGATATTTTAAATCCGGATATGATCGTGCTTGGCAGTATATACGCCAGGCAGAGGGAGGCTCTGGAGCCGGGAATGCAGGCGGTCATTGCAAGAGAAGCCCTGGCTGCGTCGGGAAAAGCCTGTAAGATTGTACCGGCCACTCTGGGAGAGATGATAGGGGACTATGCGGCTGTTTCTGTAGGGATGAAAGCCTACGATGATTTTTACAGATAAGGGAAGAAAACGATGAAAAATAAGATTATGCTGATTACATATGCCGACAGCTTTGGAAAGAATTTAAAAGAGATGAAAGGGGTTATTGACCGGTATTTCAGAAGGGAGATTCATTCGATCCATATTCTGCCCTTTTTTCCGTCATCCGGGGACCGGGGCTTTGCGCCGATCAATTACCGGGAGGTGGATGAAGCCTTTGGAACCTGGGAGGACATAAGGGAAATTGCAGAGGATTACGAATTGATGTTTGACTTTATGATTAACCATCTGTCCAGAAGAAGTCCGGAATTCCTGGATTTTATTGAGAAGCATGATGAGTCGGAATACGCGGATATGTTTCTGCGCTTCCGTAAGTTCTGGCCGGGCGGGGAACCGACGGAAGAACAGGTGGAACTGCTGAACAAGAGGAAACCGTGCGCACCGTGCGAAGAAATTGCATTTCGGGATGGAACCACAGAAAAGATCTGGTGTACCTTTGATGATGAGCAGATGGATCTGGATCTGCGGAGTGAATCGGCATGGAACTACGTGGAACGTACACTGCGTTTTCTGATGGATCAGGGGCTTTCCCAGCTGCGCTTAGACGCCTTTGCTTTTGCCACGAAAAAAGTGGGCACCACCTGTTTTTTCCTGGAACCGGAGATCTGGGAGATGATGGACCGGATTCAGCGCGTGCTGGATGAGAAAGGGATTCCCATGCTGCCGGAGATTCATGACCATTATACCGTACAGCTTAAAATTGCTGAACACGGCTATGCAGTTTACGATTTTGTTCTGCCGGTTATGGTGCTTCATACGCTCTACTCGGGCAGCAGTGCCAGAATCAGACACTGGCTTGCCATATGCCCCAGGAATCAACAGACGACGCTGGATACCCATGACGGACTGGGAACCGTGGATGTCGTGGATTTACTCTCCCCGGAGGAGCTTCAGGCTGTGGTTGACCAGACCGAACAGTATGGAGCTAATTTTAAATGGGATTACAGCGGCGGCAACAGCAGCGGAGAGAAGGTGGTGTATCAGATAAACTGTTCCTACTATTCGGCTGTGGGGGAACGGGATGACAGCTATCTTCTGTCCCGTGCCATTCAGTTTTTCACCCCGGGGATTCCACAGGTCTACTACATGGGGCTCCTGGCCGGCGAAAATGATTATGAACTGATGGAACGCACCAACTATGACCGGAATATCAGCAGACACAACTATACTGTAGAAGAGATTGAACGGCTGGCGGAGAAGCCTGTCGTAAAGCAGCTGTGCGTGATGATGCAGTTTCGAAATGAATATCCCGTGTTTGACGGGGAGATGACAGTTCACAACACGCCGGATGAGCGCCTTTGGATTTCCTGGATGGCGGGACCGTGCCGGGCGGATTTGAAGGCGGAATTAAAGAGCCATTCCTTTGCCATTACGTATCTCGACCGGGAGGGCTGTGAGAAGGCGCTGGATCTGGACCGTGATTTTAGCTTTTAATGGCAATGGCCGTCTGACCGGTCGTCAGGAGAGGAAAACAGATGGGATTTGAGCTGGGACAGGAAATTCTGAAGCCGGAGTCCCCCGACCGGTGGAGAGAGACAGGATATCTGATAACCGGTAATACGCTGGAGGCGGTGAAACGGTCAATCTGTCTGGCGCGCCGGGGCGAAAGGGTGCTGCTGGCTGTGGAGGAGACCTTTCTCGCCGCAGATATAGGCAGTTACTTAGATTATGAAAGCAGTCCGGAACTGCAGGGATTTTTTCCGGATTCTCTCTGGGAGAACGGCTGTCTGCATCCGGATGGATATAAAAAGTATCTGGAGCGGTTATGCCGCGAGCAGGGAGCAGAATTCTGCTACGGGTTGTATTTTATGGACGCGGTTTCTGAGGAGAAGGAGAAAATTGAAGTAAGATTTGCCTCCAAGGGGGGACTGTATGGAGTCCGGTGCCGTTATCATGAGAAGTTTAGCCAGACGAATAAAGGGGGAAGGACGGTCTGTGCGGCCTGGATAACCGATGAAAAAACCGGTAAAAACCGGATTCTGAAGGCGCCGTTTCTCTGGAAGCCGAGAGCGACGGAAGCGGAGAATCTGCTGGCTGGAAGGAGAGAACTGCTTCTGGCCTTTGGGAGATCAAAGGCGGAAAATCCGGCTCTCAATCTGGGACGTTTTGCTCTCCGGGCGGGAAAAGGGGAAAAATCCTGCTCAAACCTGAAAGAGGCACCGTTTGACGTGATCGTCGTGGGAGGCGGCACAGCCGGGGCCATGGCGGCGCTGTATGCCGCCCGGGGCGGCGCCGGGACGGTTCTGATTGAACCGCAGTATGATCTGGGAGGAACCGCCACGTTAGGGGGTGTCAGTACTTACTGGTTTGGAAAACGTTACAGGGATGTGGAAGAGATTGATCTGGAGACGGACCGGCTGGAACAGCAGTATGGAATCAGCAGAAAACCGGGGCTGTGGAGTGAGTATGATGATTTCCATGCGGGGATAAGAGGATACGTGCTGTTAAAGCTGTGTCTTGAGGCCGGTGTATCCGTGGTCTTCGGACAGATTGCATACGATGTGGTAAAGGAGGGAACCCGCGTCTGCGGCGTAAAAACAGCGGGACACGCTGGAAAGAAAACCCTGAGAGGCTCTCTGATCATCGATGCAACGGGCGACGGAGATCTGGCGTATTTTTCTGGTGCGGAGACGGTCTATGGTTCTGGCCGGGACTGCTTTACGTACTGGGCTTCTCTGGCCCAGTATACGGGAACTGCCGGATACCGGAATAATTTTTCCTCCATGGTGATGGCATCTGATCCGGAGGACATGACCCGGTTTGCCGTTCTTGGCAGAGAGCGGGGGGAGGGGACGTTTGATCATGGGGCTTATGTGAGTATGCGTGAGAGCCGCCATATCACAGGGAAAAAAATGATCGATCTGCGGGACATATGCACGTTCCGGACGTATGATGACGGGATCTGCACCTTCTTTTCCAACTATGATCCAAAAGGAAAGCTGGATGCAGACATGGTATACTGCGGATATCTTCCGCCTCAGGTAAACATGCAGATTCCCTTAAGCGCATTGGTCCCGAAACACCGGGAGGGATACAGCCTGGAAGGACTGTATGTGGCGGGGAAGGCAGTCTCTGCTACCCATAACGCCTTTCCCGGGCTGCGTATGCAGCCGGATCTGATGCACCAGGGGGCAGTCCTGGGACTGCTTGCAGCCAGGGCGGCGAAATCCGGCTGTCTGATAGAAGCACTTTCCATTCCGCAGAGGCGGGCATGGATCAGGGAGGCGACGGGGGACAGTCTGACTCTTCCAGATAAAATCCGGTATCAAAGTGGCAGCAGGAATATTCCGGATTATGCATTTTATGCAGGACAGGTAACGGGAGAGAGCCGTACACACTGGATTGACGTTCCGTTTACGTATGAGGAGACGAAGATTAGTCCGCTGCTGGCGCTTGTATGCGGTGAGAGCGAACATGTACTGCCCTGTATCCGTAAGCGGATACAGGCGCTGGAAGCGGATGAATATGGGCGGGACCAGGGAACGCTGGCGGTACTGAAACGGGCGGCGCTGTTTCATGGATGCAATGATTATATGGAAGATATGCAGCAGAGTATTGTGCGGAGGATTAATGAGGCAAAGCCCGGTCTGCCGGTGAGAAAAGGATCTGTGATGTGTGCACAGCTTCTCCCGGATCATGGAGTGATGCCGGAGCTTGTGTATGACTTAAATCTGCTGTCCGGCGGAGACGGATTTTCCATGGAACCATTTTATCTGGTGTTTGAAGTGCTGAAGAAGGAAGAGCGGGATTACATGGATATCAGAAAGGGGACGTATTCCTATCTGGAATGCTTTGCCTATGCGGCCAGGAGGAGCAGCCGTACGGAGTTTATTCCGCTTCTTAAGGGGCTGGCGGAACTGCCTGAGTTTCAGACTGCGCTGCAGGAAGAGAATCAGGTATCCCTGCTGGCGGAGCGTATGCAGATGCTTCAGCTTCTTCTGTACCAGTCGTTAGCCGGGCTGGGGGAGAGAGAAGGGGTAAAAGGTCTGGAACGGCTGAGCAAGGTCCGCTGTCTGGCGATCCGCAGATCGGCTGAGATGGTGAAGCAGTCTGTGGAAGAAGGGGACTTGGGCGGCGCAGAAAAAATATGGTGAGTGAGCAGGAGATGCATGATGGAGAAAAAACAGCTCTATATGATAGGAAATTCCCATATTGACCCGGTATGGTTCTGGGAATGGGAGGAAGGAATGCAGGAGGTAAAGGCCACGTTTCAGTCTGCCCTGGACCGGATGCGGGAATTTGAGGATTACAGGTTTACTTCCACGTCCACAGCATTCTTTCAGTGGATTGAAAAACTTCTGCCTGATTTATTCGAGGAGATCAGACAGCGGGTTCTGGAGGGCAGATGGGAGATAACGGGAGGCTGGTTCATCGAACCGGACTGTCTCCTTCCCTGCGGCGAAGCCTTTGCCCGCCATGGCCTGTACGGCCAGCGCTATTTAAAAGACCGCTTTGGGGAAATATGCCGGATCGGCTCCAATGTGGACAGCTTTGGTCACAGCGGCAGCCTTCCGCAGATATTAAAAAAGAGCGGCATGGATTCCTATGTGTTTATGCGCCCAAGACTGGATACCCCGGTCTTCCGGTGGGAAAGTCCGGACGGAAGCAGCGTGAATGCCATATGCCTTCCTGCGGAGTACACCACCTGGTTCCGGGAACCGACCCTGAAAAATATCAATGATACACTGGAACGTACAAAAGAATATGACAAAATGGTCTGCTGCTACGGCGTGGGTAATCATGGAGGCGGTCCGACGATTGAAAATATAGAAACAATCCGTGAACAGATAGAGGACTTTGACGGTGCAGAGCTGCATTTTGCTTCCTTTGGGGAGTTCCTGGAAGATATCAGGGACTGGAGACTCCCTGTAAAAATGGGACCGTTTGAAAAAATCAATCAGGGGTGCTATTCCAACGATTCGAGGTTTAAACAGTTGAACCGACTGGCAGAAGGGCGGCTTATGGCCGCAGACACATTCCTGTCCATGGCGGCCGCGCTGACGGGAGTGTGGCCGGAGGAAACCGGGAAAATAGAAGACCTGTGGAACGGTCTGCATTTCAATGAGTTTCACGATACCATGGGAGGTACTACTATTAAGCCGGCGAGGGAGGAAGCGGTGATGCAGCTCTCGGCGGTATGTGCCAAAGCCGCATCAGTCAGAGAAACGGCGAAGCAGAGAATCGTGAACAGCCTGGATACCAGCGGAGAGGGATACCCCCTGTTCCTGTTTAACCCCCATGGCAAAGACTTTTCTGATTATGTGGAGGTGGAACTGGAATGGTTTTGCCAGAGTCCGCTTAAGCTGTCCGATCCCTTCGGAAATGAGGTACCGTATCAGAGAATACATACTGCGGCAAAAGTCCGCCACACGGTGTTGGGAGGAAGACGCCGCATCGTCTTCCATGCATCGGTTCCTTCCTGCGGCTATGCGGTATACAGGCTCAGGAAAGAGACGCCGTCCCTTGGCTTCAATCAGAACATGGAACTCGACAATCCGGATCCCTATACGCTGGAAAACCGGTTTTTACGGGCAGAGTTTGATCCGGAGACGGGAATGCTGTGTGCCCTGAAGGACAGGACTGCCGGATACGACGCCTTAAAAGGCCCGGCTTCTGTCCGGCTGTATGTGGACGAGCGGGATGCGTGGGGCGGTCTGCAGGGAAAGCGATTTGAAGACAGAAACGTAACCTTTCGGCTGGATTCCATCGATAAGGTAGAAAGCGGAGAGATTCGGGAGACTATCCGGGTCCGGCTGTCTTACGAGGGAACGAGACTGGAACAGCTCTATTCCCTGGGGGCTGATGAACGGGAACTGAGGGTGGAGAACCGGCTGTGTTTTGCGCATCCCCGCGCGCTTTTAAAAACCGCCTATCCGACGGGGGAGGGCTGTCTTATCACCCGGGCGGAGACTGCATATGGAATTGTGGAGAGAGATCATAAAGGGGATGATGGCGAATATAATATGCAGCGCTTTCTCGATGCGGCAGACGGAGCGGGACGAGGCCTTGCCGTCTCAAATGATGGAAAATACGCCTTTAACCTGACTGAGGGCAGAACGCAGATCACTGTAGCCCGGAGTGCGATTTATGCTCAGGGAAGCAGTCCGGACTGGGAGAATGAGATTGAGAGTTATGAATACATGGATATTGGAACGCAGACATTTCACCTGATATTAAAGCCTCACGGGAAACGGCTTCCCGCATCTGAGCTGTACCGTATTGCTGAGAAAGCAAATGGTTCTTATGAGTATCTTATGGACAGCGCCCACAAGCCGCTGACGAACGACGGCCGTGGCTCCATCGTCTTATCGATTGCGGGAACAGACCGGGATAACGTGGCAGTCCAGGTGATGAAGAAGGCGGAGGACGACGATGGCTTCATTCTGCGTCTGCTGGAACTGGAGGGAAAAGATACGGACTATCACCTGTACCTTATGGGAAATACGTATCCCCTGACGATTGGGCATCATGAGATACAGACCATCAAAACAGACAGGGAAGGCAGGAACATAAAAATAGTGAATCTGCTGGAATGGGAAGAGGAAAGGGATCGGAATGGAGAAAGATAAAAAATTATACATGATAGGAAATGCTCATATTGATGTTGTCTGGCTCTGGCAGTGGCAGGAGGGGCTGCAGGAGGTAAAGGCAACTTTTAAATCTGTGCTGGACCGGATGAAAGAATACGACGACTTTATCTTTACCGGCAGTTCTGCCGCCTATTATGAATGGGTGGAGGAAAATGATCCATCCATGTTTGAGGAGATCAGAAGCCGGGTGAAAGAGGGAAGATGGGTGATCGTGGGCGGCTGGTGGACCGAGCCGGACTGCAACGCCCCATGCGGAGAATCCTTTGTGAGACAGGGGCTTTACGGCCAGAGGTATTTTGAGGAGAAATTCGGGGTAAAGGCGGTCTGCGGATACAATGTGGACAGCTTCGGCCACAACGGGAATCTTCCCCAGATATTGAAGAAATGCGGCATGGACAGCTATGTATTCATGCGTCCCGGCCGTCACGAAAAGGGGATTGCAGGGGAAAACTTTGTCTGGAAGTCTGCCGATGGTTCTGCGGTGAACGCATTTCGGCTTCCCTTTGAATACTGTACCTGGCCCGATCAGATCGAAGAGCATGTCAGACGGTGCGCCGGTGAGATCAAAAATTCCGATGGCGGTATCATGTGCTTTTACGGTGTCGGCAACCATGGAGGCGGCCCTACGAAGAAGAATATCGACAGTATCCATCGGATGAACGCCAGACCGGATATGCCGGAGCTTCAGCTGTCCTCCCCCAATGAATATTTTGAGGATGTAAAAAAGAGGGGGAGAGACCTGCCTGTGGTCTGCGGGGGGCTGTTCCACCACTCCAGCGGCTGTTACAGCGTGGAATCGAGAGTTAAGGCGTTAAACCGGGCGGCTGAGATGCGTCTGCTTATGGCGGAGCGGGTATCTGTGATGGCGGGACTCCTTACAGGCATAAGGTATCCGGCAGAGGAGTATCAGAAAGCATGGAAGAGCGTGCTGTTTAATCAGTTCCACGATATTCTGGCGGGTACCAGCTTACGGGAGTCGTACGAGGATGCGGCGGAGGATTACGGCTATGCGCTTCACGCAGCGGGACGAGGCTTAAACAGTGCCGTTCAGTCGCTGTCCTGGCAGATTAATATCCCGATGGAAGAGGGAATGAAGCCTCTGGTCGTTGTGAATCCTAATGCGTTCAATACGAAAGCGGAAGTACAGGCAGAGTCCTGGACATTGAAAGAGGGCACGGTGCTCCTTGATGAGAATGGAAACCAGATTCCCTGTCAGCTGGTACAGTCAAGCGCAGCCTTACAGGGGCGGTGCCGCATCTGCTTTGTGGCAGATCTTCCTTCTCTGGGCTGGAGAACGTACCGGTTTGCGGTCAGGGAGAAGGCAGAGACGTTTCCGGAGGTGGCTGTATCGGAGTGCAGTGCGGAGAATCGGTGGTTTAAGCTTACCCTTGATCCGGAGACAGGTTATATTGCTTCTCTGTTAAAAAAGAACGACGGCACGGAATATTTTTCCGGTCCGGCGGCAGTTCCGGTAGTTATCAGGGACGAGAGCGATACGTGGTCTCATGCAGTGCGGATTTTTGATGAGGTAATCGGCAGGTTTAAGGCTGTTTCCGTCCGTACGGTTGAGAACGGTCCGGTCAAGTGTGTGATCCGTGTAACCAGTGTCTGGGGAAATTCCAGAATCATTCAGGATTTTTCGGTTTTCCAGGATCTGGATTATATTGCGGTCAAGACTACGGTAGACTGGCACGAGAAACAGGCCATGTTAAAACTTCAGTTTCCTATGAATATGAATTATTTACGAACCAGCTGGGAAATACCGTATGGTATGGAACAGCGGGAGCCGGACGGAGAAGAGTATCCCATGCAGATGTGGCTGGATCTGGAGGGGACGAACCCTGGAATGGAGACTTCCATGAATGGGCTGTCCATCTTAAATGAAGGAAAATTTGCAGGCAGCGCGACGGGAAAGACGGCGTCGCTTACCGTGCTTCGGAGTCCGGTTTATACCCACCATGAGCCGTACCAGCTGCAGGAAAATCTGGAATATGTCTATATCGACCAGGGAACACAGACGTTTACGTATGGTCTCTATCCCCATGACGGAAGCTGGGAAAATGCGGCGACCGTGAGACGGGCGAAAGTGATGAATTGCCGGCCGATTGCCCTGTTTGAAACGTACCATGAGGGCCGTCTGGAACAGACGGGGTCCCTGATGGAGGTCAATCAGGAAAATATCGTTGTGGAAGTGCTGAAAAAAGCGGAAGACGGCAGTGGGGATTTGATCCTCCGGGCTTATGAGACAGCTGGCAGAGCGGTGAAGGCAGAATTGACAATCGGTGTACTGGAACAGACCATAGAGGCGGATTTCCAGCCGTTTGAAATTAAGACATTACGGCTGCCGGGCCAAAAAGGCGGAGAGGCTGTCTGGACAGATATGCTGGAAGAATGAGGCAGCTAACAGAGAAAGGGAGAGAGTATGGACCATTTAAAACGGCTTATGCAGCGTTTTCCCGTGTTAATTGATATGGAGGGAGAACTGATGCGTGCTTATGACCTGCTGGAAGATGCTTACTCACAGGGAGGAAAACTGCTGCTCTGCGGTAATGGAGGCAGCGCGGCGGATTGCGATCATATTGTTGGGGAGCTGATGAAAGGTTTTTATAAAAAACGTCCGCTTGACAGTGCCGAAAGAGAGGGACTGGGAGATCTGGGAGACCGCCTGCAGGGAGCGCTTCCTGCAATCTCGTTGACGGGGCACAGCGCGTTGTCCACTGCATTTTTAAATGATGTGGCCCCGGAACTGGTATTTGCCCAGCAGGTATACGGCTATGGCAGGCGCGGTGATGTTTTGGCGGCAATCAGCACATCCGGTAATTCCGTAAATGTGGTAAACGCCGCCAGAGTGGCAAAGGCCAGAGGACTTTCTGTCATATCCATGACCGGAAAAACGGGAGGAGTCTTGAAGGGAATCAGCGACGTATGCCTGGCAGTTCCGGCGGAGGTGACAGCCGACGTGCAGGAACTGCATCTGCCCGTCTATCACACGCTGTGTGCGATGCTGGAGGAACATTTTTTTCCTGACACAGACGCAAAATAAAAGGAATCTCTTTGGTTTTCCACAGGAACAGTAAATAATCCGGTTCATGATTTGATTGCCGATATTGCTGAATAACGGTATAATATCCTTAAAACGTGGAGCTTGGGAGGTAACAGGATCATGAACAACAGACCAGTAACGACATTATTTATGCTGATGTCCGTAGATGGGAAAATCACTACAGGTGCATCCGATGAACTGGACGTGGACAAAAATTTTCCATGTATCAAGGGTGTGAAAGAAGGACTGCACCAGTATTACGAGTTAGAGCAAATGACAGATTTATGGTCATTTAATACGGGAAGAGTTCAGAAAAAATTAGGGGTCAACGAAAAAGAGTTTCCATCAAAATCACCGGTATCTTTTGTGCTTTTGGATAATCATCACTTAACAGAACACGGAGTTCGCTACTTCTGTGAATGGTCAAAGGAGTTTGTATTGATTACGCAAAATCCTGTCCATCCGGCATTTTCCGTCACGGCAGACAATTTACACATTATCAAACAGGATTCTTTGGATTTAGCGGACGCATTAAAAGTTTTAGAAGAAGAGTATGGCTGTAAACGGTTAACAATCCAGTCAGGCGGCACCTTGAATGGACTTTTTCTAAGAAATAAGCTGATTGATTATATAGACATCGTCGTGGCTCCTGTATTGATAGGAGGAAAAGATACCTCCACTCTTATCGACGGGAGTTCTATCACATCGATGGAAGAATTAAATTTATTGGGAGTGCTGCAGCTCGAAACGTGTGAGGTTTTGGAAGATTCCTATATTCGTCTGAGATATCAAGTAACAAAATAGAAAATTAACAAATGTAAGAAGATTCTATGGAACATTAAGTGTGAAAGCACGGAATTCCATGGAATCTTTTTATTTTTGCAGAAGGTGTAAAAACAGATACGATACAGCCGTCCCCTTAACGGTTCACACTTTTATCACAAAAACATCAAAATATGAACACAGAATCATCACAATTATTTTTTACGCTATGTACTAACACCGGATATGCGGTGCATGCGGTGCGGGCAGCTTTTACGGCCCCACTCCTGCCGGCATAAGTCAAAAACCCGGCAGCCGCCAAATGGACGCGCCGGCGTGTCCGTTTGTCTCATTGCCGCGGAAATAAAAAATCAGGAGGAGAACGAGTTGATAGAAGTGAAGAATCTTGTAAAAGATTACGGCGGCCATCTGGCAGTGGACCATCTGAATTTTACCATAGAGGATGGTCAGATTTACGGATTTTTAGGGCCTAACGGCGCCGGAAAATCGACTACCATGAACATCATGACCGGTTATATCGGTGCCACGGAAGGAGATGTCCTGATTAACGGACACAACATACTGGAAGAACCTGAGGAAGCGAAGAAATGTATCGGCTATCTGCCGGAGCTTCCTCCTCTTTATGCCGATATGACGGTGATGGAGCAGCTGGATTTTGCAGCGGAATTAAAGCAGATACCGAAGAAGGAGCGGAAAGAGGCCATCGGTGAGGTGGTGGTTCTGGCGAAGCTGGAAGACGTGCAGGGCAGGCTGATCCGAAATCTGTCCAAAGGCTACAGGCAGCGTGTAGGGCTGGCTCAGGCCGTGCTCGGCATGCCTCCTGTCATTATTTTAGATGAACCAACGGTGGGACTCGATCCCAAACAGATCATTGAGATCCGTGATACGATCCGGGAACTGGGCGAAAAGCATACGGTAATCTTAAGCTCCCACATTCTGTCCGAAGTCAGCGCGGTCTGCGACCGCATCCTGATTATTGACCATGGAAAGCTGATTGCCAGCGATACACCGGAGAATCTGGAGCGCCAGATGGCCGGCGCGTCCGGCATGGAACTGCTCGTGAAGGGACAGGAAGAAACGATCAGAGAGATCCTTGAGCCCATTCGCGGGGTGGAAGAAATCGCGGTAAACGAAAATGGCGGAGAAGATGTGAGAAAGGTGACCTTCCGGCTGGCGGCAGAGTCGGAGGGCTCAGACTACGCGGAAGCAGCCGCTTCCTCCCCGGATGGTGCCTCTCAGACAGACATCAGAGAGACCATATTCTTTGCGTTTGCAGACCGGAAAATCCCCATTCTCTCCATGCAGACCACAAAAGCATCTTTAGAGCAGGTATTCCTGGAGCTGACTGCCGAAGATACTTTGGATACGGCGGACGGCGAAGATGCTTCAGACGAAGACTCCGTGATGGAAACAGAAAAGGAGGAAGTATAAATGGCGGCGATTTATAAAAGGGAATTGAAATCGTATTTCCAATGTATGACCGGATATGTATTCATTGCTTTTCTGGTTCTGTTTGTCGGAATTTACTTTATGGCTTACAATCTGATGAGCGGATATCCGTATTTTTCCTATACGCTGTCCGGTATGGTGACCATAGTGATGATCGGAATTCCGGTTCTGACCATGAGAAGCTTTGCGGATGACAGAAAGACAAAGACTGACCAGCTTCTTCTCACGGCGCCGGTTTCGGTACCGAACATGGTGCTGGCCAAATATCTGTCCATGGTAACCGTATTTGCGGTCCCGGTCCTCATCTCCTGTCTTTGCCCGCTCATCATAAAGATGAACGGCACTGCGTATTTAAAGGCAGATTATGCGTCAATTCTGGCGTTCTTCCTTCTGGGCTGTGTCTATATTGCCATTGGAATGTTTATATCTTCCACGACAGAGAGCCAGATCATCGCGGCGGTGGGGACCTTTGGAGCCATATTACTGCTGCTTCTGTGGCCCAGCCTCGTGAATTTCCTTCCGACGTCGGCCTCCGGGTCGCTGGTCGGCTTCCTGATTCTCTGGACACTGTGCGTGGTGATCCTCCATCGTGTAACGAGCCATAACCTTCTGGCAATCGTGCTGGAGGCGGCGGGAGTCGTCGCCCTGGTGGGAGCGTATGTTGCCAAAAAGAGCATGTTTGACCGTGCGTTTGTTACTCTTGTAGAAAAGATTGCGGTTACGGATGTGTTTCAGAATTTTGCCAGCAACTATATTTTTGACGCGGGTGGTCTCATTTACTATGTGAGCATTATATTTCTGCTGGTATTTCTGACCGTGCAGTCCGTGGAAAAACGCAGATGGAGCTAGTACAGCACTGTATAAGGAGGCTAAAATGACAAGAAAACTGAAAAAAGGCGGTTATGCTGCGATCCTTTCCGTGATCGTAATCGCCGCTGTCGTGCTGTTAAATATGATCGTAGGCCGTCTTCCCGAAAAGGTGCGCCGATGGGATTTAAGCGGTACACAGATTTATACAGTGGGAGATACGACGAAGGAGCTTTTGGCATCTCTCGATAAGAACGTTACGATTTATGTGGTGGCGGATCCAACCATGGTGGATGACAGAATTACAAGCTTTGTAAACCGGTATGCGGACCTTTCCGATCATATTAAGGCGGAGACCGTAGATTCCGTTCTTCACCCGGACCGGGTAAAACAGCTGAATGCGGAAAACAATACGATTCTGGTGGTGTGCGAGGATAACGGAAAGACTGAAACGATCCAGATGAGCGATATTATTAAGTATGACCAGATGTCTTACTATTACTACGGCCAGACGAAGGAGACGGAGTTCGACGGAGAGGGCCAGCTGACCAGTGCGGTCTCCTACGTGACGAACGATGTGCAGAAAAATATTTATGTGACGGAGGGCCACGGGGAGGCAGCCTTAGGAACATTTGCGTCCGATCTCCTGGAAAAGTCGGGCCTTACGGTAAATACCGTTAATTTACTGACCGGAGGCGGGATCCCGGAGGATTGTGAGCTTCTCCTGATCAATGCGCCGGTCAGCGATCTGGCAGACGACGAAAAAACCATGGTGACGGACTACTTAGACGGCGGAGGAAAGGTGCTTTTGATCGCCGGATATTCCGATAAGGACCGCCCCAACTTAAATGCCGTCTTAAACGCTTACGGTCTGAATATGGAACATGGACTGGCGGCCGATACGAAGAGCTGCTATCAGAACAATCCCTACTACATTTTCCCGACGCTTGTATCGGGCAGTGAGATAACGAACGGAATTGACAGAAAGAGCACCGCTCTGATCCTTCAGTCGTCTGCATTAAACCAGCTGGACACACTTCCCGACGGCGTTACGGTAGAGCCGTTTATGGAGACGACGGATGGCGGCATGCTTGTCACAGAGAGCAGTCAGACACCGGGGACGTATCTTCTCGGCGCGATGGCAGAGAAAACACTGGATTCCGGGACTGCAAGACTTACCGTATTCGGTACGCCTTCCCTGATTGACGACGGATTAAACAGTACCTTTTCGAATCTCACCAATTTAGACCTGTTTATGAATGCGGTAACGGCCAATTTCGAAGATGTTACCAATGTCTCCATCCCATCCAAGAGCCTTGAGGTTACCTATAACACCGTAACGCATGGCGGCATGTGGGGAATCGTTTTTATTCTCGTTATCCCGGTGGCAACCGTGGCGGCGGGGCTTATGGTATGGCTGAAACGGAGACGTTTGTAGCAGGTTATGACAGATCTGCACGGTAAAATGAAAATGGAGGCGCGGCAATGAAGAAGAATTACGGACTGCTTGCAGGCTGTCTGTTGGTCGCGGCACTGGGCGTCATCTATGCCGGTGTCGGGGCGTATCAGGATCATACAAAGGAAAAGGAACGGCAGCAGGCGGAGACAGAAAAAATATATATGACCGATTTCTCTGATATAGAGGCCATTTCCTATGATAACGATGGAAATGTACTGGCATTTACAAAGGATGGCGATTCCTGGACTTATGACGGTGATGACCAGTTTCCGGTCAATACGACCCGCATGGATTCTCTGGCAGGAACGGTAAAGAAGCTTCCGGCAGTAAGAAGGCTGGAGGGGGGAGACGACCTTGCCGCATACGGCCTGGACACACCGCTGCGGCGGGTAACGGTATCGGCGGATGACGGGAAGACCGTTACCATTCTCATTGGAGATAAGACGGACGGCGGTAATTATTATGCCGTGATCGACGGCCAGAATGTCCCCTGTCTCATCAGCTCCTCCCTGTTTGACGAGACGGCCTACGGGCTGGAGGACATGATGGCTCTGGAAGAGTTTCCGGCTGTCGTGGGGACTGATATTCAGTCGATCACGATTGAGAAAAACGGCGTCAGCGAACATTATGTGAAGAAGAAACTGGCTGAGGAGACCTCCCCTCAATCTGGTTCGGCGGAAAGTGAAGACGGAACCATCGCCTGGTACCGGGGGTCGGACGATACGGAAGACAACAAACTGCCGGACAATTCGGCGCTGAATGTACTGGCCGATTCGCTCAGCGGTCTCGTCGTGAAGAGCTGTGCAAACTATAAGGTGACGGATGAAGAACTGGCCGGTTACGGGCTGGATCATCCGCAGGCGGTGCTGAGCTACACGTACGAAAAGGACGGGGAAGATAAGACATTCAGCCTGTCGGTTGGCAATCCCGGCGAGGACGGAACCACCTACTATACGAGGACAGAAGATTCTAAGTATGTGAACGAAATCGACAAGACAGCTCTCGATCAATGCATGACCGCAGACACGGGAAATGATCAGTAGAAAAGCCCCTCCATATTGACAAATACCTGCCTTTCCACTTACAATAAAGGAACCAACAGGGAAGAGAGTGGGGCTATGGGCGTAGAGAAACGATATGAATTATTTTGTGAACTGTTAAAAACGCTGGATGAAGGCGTCGATGCGATTGAAGAATACGATTCGCTGCTCCATGATTATCGCGGAACCGTCCTCTACCAGGCAGAATCTCAGATTATTAAGGCCGTCGGGGACCAGCCGGGAATTACGGCTTCAGAACTGTCCCGGGTGTTTGATAAGACCAACAGCGCCTGCTCCCAGCTGATCCGCAAGCTTAAGAAAAAGGAATGGATCAGGCAGGAGCGGAACGAAAAGAATAATCGGGAATATAACCTCTATCTGACAGAGGAAGGGAAAGTGATTTATAAAAAGCATGAAGAGTTTGAGAATGCCTGCTATGAGAGGACGTATCATATGCTGGATGGGATCTCCGAGGAGGAGATGAGAACGTATATTGGAATTCAGAAGCAGTTAAACAGAGCGTTTAAGCTGGACGTAGAGGAAAGCCGGCAGCTGTCGGGAAACAGCGGGGCCGAATAAGAGACAGGGCCGCAGCGAAAGCATAGAACTTTCGCTGCGGCCCTGTCTGTCCTGTTACTTATGGATAAGATGTGATGCTTTGTCATAATCTGATTTCAAAACGTAGATTCGGTATTCTGTGCCGGCCGTGATATTCTCACCAAACTGCTGTATGGTGGCTCCCCGCGATCCAAAATTACGCATGAAAGTCCCTTTGGTATCGATGATGTATTTGATTCCTTCGGCCGCCAGAAGATTACGGATTCGTGCCTGCTCACTGATGGAATAAGTAATTGCCAGTTCTTTTCTGTTAAATATGGTGATCATCCTGGTACATCCTCCATGTTCTGGTTGCGGTTTGGCAGTTCCCATTACAGATAGTATGAATTACCTGTATCATACCATGGTTTACGGGCAGATTCAAGCGTTGAAAGATTTCAGTTGACAAACAGCAGGAACTGTATTAATCTGAGAGTATGATAGATAGTTAAGCAGATTAAATATTAATTGGCTTATGTAAAAAGTGGAACATGGGACAGGAGGCTGCAAGATGAAGTATGATTTTGACACACGGGTAGAGAGAAGAGGCACATACTGCTGCAAGTATGACACGATACCGGAGGAAGCCGGTGAGAATGCGATTCCGGTATCCATCGCGGATATGGACCTGCCTTGCGCGGAACCGATTATACGCGCTCTTCATGAACGGATCGACCAGAAGATTTTCGGTTATACGGTTTATGAGAATGAGGAATGCAAACAGGCCGTTATGGGCTGGTACCGGAAGCGTTTTGGCTGGGAGATCGACAAACATGATATATTCTTCAGTCCGGGGGTCGTTCCGGCGCTGGCATTTTTAATTCAATTTCTGACGAAGGAAGGAGACGGGGTGATTATCCAGAGACCGGTTTACCATCCATTTACAGCAAGAGTGGAGGCTAACGGCAGGAAAGTGGTCAATAATCCTCTCATCAGAAAAGGAAATACCTACGAGATGGATTTCGATGATCTGGACAGAAAATTTGCCGATGACAATACAAAGGGAATGATTCTGTGCAGCCCTCATAACCCGGTTGGCCGTGTGTGGAGAGAGGATGAGTTAAGGAAGGTTGTCGACATTGCAAAGAAGTATGATAAATGGATTATTTCCGATGAAATTCATGCAGATTTAACGAGAATCGGAGTTACGCATACTCCGTTGTTAAAACTTGCGCCGGACTACAGCGACAGAATCATCGTCTGTACCGCTCCGAGTAAGACCTTCAACCTGGCCGGCATGCAGTTTTCCAACATTATAATACCCAATAAGGAGTACCAGGAGCAGTGGACAGAGGTCGTCTCGAACCGTTTATCCGTTGGCATGTGCAGTCCGTTTGGACTGACCGCCATCATCGCGGCTTATACGGAAGGGGAGGAATGGCTGGACCAGGCCAGAGCCTATATCGATGGAAATATCCGTTATATAGAAGAGTTTGTAAAGGAGAACCTGCCGAAGGCGGTGATGATGGACTGCCAGGGCACTTATCTGGTATGGCTGGATTTGAATGAATACTGCTCCGATTCTGAGAAGCTGGAAGCACTGATGGTCAGGAAAGCCGGCATTATCTTCGACGAAGGTTATATTTTCGGACCGGAGGGAAGCGGATTTGAACGGATCAATGCAGCTGCCCAGAGAAGTACGGTGGAAGAATGCATGAAGAGAATGAAAGCGGCGCTTGATACTTTATAAGGCACAACCGTTTGAGATAAGCAGAAACACGGTAGAAATCAGCAAAAAGAGGATGTCCCATCAGTCTGCGTTTACAGACTGCCGGATATCCTCTTTTCACTGCAAAGGTTTTTCGGGACTTTCGCTTTTCCTCCTGTTCCTGAGGGAAAATAATGGACAAGGAGCAGTGGAGGAAGAATGGTGTATAACTTCCATTTATAGTACTAATTCCAATCTCATATAGTATTTTGCAGAAAAATCCCGTAATATAGTTGAAAAATCCCTTTAAATGTTCTATGATGAAGGGAAATACATCAGCATGGTACAGTGACAGAACAGAATTGTGAAGAGGGAGACGATAAAGATGAGTTATAATATAGCGGTAATTCCCGGTGATGGGATTGGGCCGGAGATCATTAGAGAGGCAAGAAAAGTCCTGGACAGGATCGGAACCATGTACGGCCATGAGTTTTCTTATACCGAGGTTTTGATGGGAGGAGTATCCATCGACGCGTACGGTGTTCCTCTTACGGATGAAGCATTGGAGACAGCAAAAAAAAGTGATTCCGTTCTTCTCGGAGCAGTCGGAGGAGACGTGGGAAATTCGAGATGGTACGACGTGGCACCGAACTTGAGACCTGAGGCGGGCCTGTTGGCAATCCGCAAGGGTCTTAATTTATTCGCCAATATCCGTCCGGCTTATCTCTACGAGGAACTGGCAGAGGCCTGCCCTTTAAAAAAGGAGATCATCGGCGATGGATTTGACATGGTCATCATGAGGGAACTGACCGGCGGTCTGTATTTCGGAGAGCGCCATACGACGGAAGTGGACGGCGTGATGACAGCCGTGGATACCCTTACATATAACGAGAACGAGATTAGAAGAATTGCCGTAAAGGCATTTGACATTGCCATGAAACGCAGAAAGAACGTGATCAGTGTAGATAAGGCCAACGTACTGGATTCTTCCAGACTGTGGAGAAAGGTCGTCGAAGAGGTTGCCAGGGATTATCCGGAAGTGACGCTTACGCATATGCTGGTCGATAACTGTGCGATGCAGCTGGTGATGAATCCGGGCCAGTTCGATGTAGTCTTAACCGAGAACATGTTCGGAGATATTTTATCCGACGAAGCGAGTATGATTACCGGTTCCATCGGTATGCTGTCATCTGCCAGCATGAATGAAGGCAAATTCGGCATGTATGAGCCGAGCCACGGCTCCGCACCGGATATTGCGGGACAGAACATTGCCAATCCGATTGCCACGATTCTGTCGGCGGCCATGATGCTTCGTTTTTCCTTTGATCTTGACCGGGAAGCGGATGCGGTGGAAGCGGCTGTTCAGAAGGTATTGTCCGAGGGCTTCAGAACGGGCGATATCATGTCGGAAGGATGTAAGAAGGTTTCCACCAGTGAGATGGGAGATTTAATCGCAGAGCGGATTTAACCTGATACAAGTACATAGAAAAGGAGTGTTATAATATGAAGAGTGATTCAGTAAAAAAGGGCATGCAGCAGGCGCCTCACCGCTCCCTGTTCAATGCCCTCGGAATGACGGAAGAAGAGATGGAGCGTCCGCTCGTCGGTATCGTCAGTTCCTATAATGAGATTGTACCGGGCCATATGAATCTGGATAAGATCGTTCAGGCCGTTAAGATGGGAGTTGCCATGGCGGGAGGAACCCCGGTCATGGTTCCGGCTATCGCCGTCTGTGATGGAATCGCCATGGGCCACATCGGCATGAAGTATTCCCTGGTAACGAGAGATTTGATTGCGGATTCCACAGAATGTCTGGCGAAGGCCCACGCGTTTGACGCTCTCGTCATGGTTCCCAACTGCGATAAGAATGTCCCCGGACTTTTAATGGCAGCGGCGCGCATTAATGTACCCACAGTGTTCGTCAGCGGCGGACCAATGTTAGCGGGCCATGTGCAGGGACATAAGACCAGTCTTTCCAGTATGTTTGAGGCGGTAGGCGCCTATACAGCGGGCACCATGTCAGAAGAAGAGGTCAGAGAGTACGAGTGCAAGGCATGCCCGACCTGCGGCTCCTGTTCCGGTATGTATACAGCCAACAGCATGAACTGCTTAACCGAGGTTCTGGGCATGGGATTGCAGGGAAATGGAACGATTCCTGCGGTTTACTCCGAACGTCTGAAGCTGGCAAAGCACGCTGGCATGCAGGTCATGGAGATGTACCGGAAAAATATAAAACCCAGCGACATTATGACGGAAGCTGCGTTTAAGAATGCGCTTACCATGGATATGGCCCTGGGCTGCAGCACCAACAGCATGCTTCATCTGCCGGCCATTGCACACGAGGCCGGCGTGGAGTTAAATGTGGACATAGCCAATGAATTAAGCGCGAAGACTCCGAATCTCTGTCATCTGGCGCCGGCGGGTCCTACTTATATAGAAGATTTGAATGAGGCCGGCGGTATTTACGCCGTTATGAAGGAGATCAGCAAGCTGGGACTCCTAAACCTGGACTGCATGACAGTAACCGGCAAAACAGTCGGTGAGAATATTAAAAATTGTGTCAACTTAAATCCGGAGGTGATCCGCCCGGTAGAAAATCCATACAGCAGGACAGGCGGGATCGCTATCTTAAAAGGCAATTTAGCGCCTGATTCCGCAGTGGTGAAGCGCTCCGCAGTAGCGCCTGAGATGTTAAAACATGAAGGTCCGGCCAGAGTCTTTGACTGTGAAGAAGACGCGGTGGCGGCGATCAAAGGCGGAAAGATCGTGGCAGGTGACGTGGTTGTGATCCGTTACGAGGGACCGAAGGGGGGCCCGGGAATGAGAGAGATGCTTAACCCGACTTCCGTCATCGCAGGCATGGGACTTGGCTCAGAGGTGGCGCTGATCACAGACGGCCGGTTCTCCGGCGCATCGAGAGGCGCATCGATCGGCCATGTGTGCCCGGAAGCCGCAGTAGGCGGGCCGATCGCACTTGTTGAGGAAGGCGATATAATCAGCATTGATATCAATAACAACCGCCTGGACGTGAAGATTTCCGATGAGGAGATGGCGGCAAGAAAGGCGAAATGGCAGCCGAGAGTACCGGAGGTAACGACCGGATACTTAGCGCGTTATGCTGCTATGGCAGCACCGGCAAGCAAAGGGGCAATCCTGGAGGTACCGGGGAATTAAGAGAAAGGGAGTAAGGCGTATGAATAAATTGACAGGAGCAGAAATCGTAATTGAGTGCCTGAAAGAACAGGGTGTAGATACAGTATTTGGATATCCGGGAGGAACGATTCTCAATATTTACGATGCACTTTATAAACACCAGGATGAAATCACCCATATCCTGACCTCTCACGAGCAGGGGGCGGCCCATGCGGCGGACGGCTATGCGAGAGCCACCGGTAAGGTGGGCGTCTGTATGGCGACATCCGGACCGGGTGCTACCAATCTGGTAACGGGGATCGCGACCGCGTGTATGGATTCCATTCCGGTTGTGGCGATCACCTGTAACGTGGCAGTCAGCCTTCTCGGCCGTGACAGCTTCCAGGAAATCGACATTGCGGGCATTACCATGCCGATTACGAAATATAATTTTATTGTCAAGGATATAACGAAACTGGCGGACACCATAAGACGTGCCTTTACGATCGCGCAGACCGGAAGACCGGGCCCTGTGTTAATTGATATTACGAAGGACGTTACTGCCAATACCTGTGATTACGAGTACAAGGCTCCCGAGCCGATTGTGCGCCAGAATTCCACAATCCGCGAAGAGGACATGGAAAAGGCACTTTATTTGATCCGAAATGCGAAAAAGCCGTTCATCTTTGCAGGCGGCGGCGCGGTGATTGCGGATGCGGCAGATGAGCTTAAGGCCTTTGCCCATAAGATTCAGGCCCCGGTGGCAGACAGCCTCATGGGAAAAGGTGCATTTGACGGAACCGATGAGCTCTACACCGGTATGGTGGGCATGCATGGGACGAAGACCTCCAACTTCGGAATCACGGAATGCGACTTACTGATCGTTGTGGGCGCGCGTTTCAGCGACCGTGTGACGGGCAATGCGGCCAAATTTGCTCCCAATGCGAAGATTCTCCAGTTTGACGTGGATCCGGCTGAGATCGACAAGAACGTGAAGACGTACGCCAGCGTGATCGGTGATGTGAAAACGATTCTCAAGAAGTTAAACGCACGGCTCGATCCGGTCAATCACGACGAGTGGCTGGCTCATATCGACCGGATGAAGGATATGTATCCGCTCCGCTACGACAAGAATCTGTTAACCGGCCCTTACGTGGTGGAACAGATATATGAACTGACCCAGGGCGACGCGATCATTACCACCGAGGTAGGACAGCACCAGATGTGGGCCGCGCAGTTTTACAAATACAAACATCCCAGAACCTTTGTCACATCCGGCGGATTGGGAACCATGGGCTACGGTCTGGGCGCTGCGTTAGGCGCCAAGATGGGATGCAAAGACAAGACCGTGATCAATATCGCCGGCGACGGCTGCTTCCGCATGAACATGAATGAGATCGCAACCGCGACACGCTATAATATCCCGGTGATCCAGGTGGTATTAAACAATCATGTGCTCGGAATGGTACGTCAGTGGCAGACTTTGTTCTATGGAAAGAGATATTCTCATACAGTATTAAATGATGCGGTTGATTTTGTTAAGGTAGCAGAAGGAATGGGGGCAAAGGCCTACCGGGTAACCAGCAAAGAGGAGTTCATGCCGGTTCTTAAGGAAGCCATCGGACTTAACATTCCTGTTGTTATAGATTGTCAGATTCATTGTGATGACAAGGTATTCCCGATGGTTTCTCCGGGAGCGCCGATTCAGGATGCATTCGACGAAAATGATCTGAAGATATAGCAGATTAAAAACCCTATCAAAGAGGAGGAAAGAGATATGAGCAGAGTGTACAATTTTTCCGCAGGACCGGCTGTACTGCCGGAAGAGGTCTTAAAGGAAGCGGCCGATGAGATGATGGACTACAGGGGATGCGGCATGTCGGTTATGGAGATGAGCCACCGTTCCAAGATGTTCGAAACCATTATCAATGAAGCGGAAGCTGATTTAAGAGACTTAATGGGCATTCCGGACAACTACAGGGTGTTGTTCTTACAGGGCGGCGCTTCCCAGCAGTTTGCCATGGTACCGATGAACTTAATGAAGAACCGCGTCGGCGATTACATCATCACAGGACAGTGGGCAAAGAAGGCATATCAGGAGGCACAGCTTTATGGAAAGGCGAACGCCGTTGCATCCAGTGCCGATAAGACCTTTAGTTATATTCCGGATGTTTCCGATCTGCCGATATCCGAGGATGCGGATTACGTTTACATCTGTGAAAACAACACGATCTATGGTACAAAGTACAAAACGCTGCCGAATACAAAAGGAAAAACACTGGTAGCTGATATCTCCTCCTGTTTCTTATCAGAACCTGTCGATGTGGAAAAATACGGTCTGCTCTTCGGCGGCGCACAGAAAAACGTGGGCCCGGCAGGGGTGGTGATCACCATTATCAGGGAAGATTTAATCACGGAAGACGTTCTTCCGGGAACGCCTACCATGCTGCGCTATAAGACTCATGCAGACGCGGCGTCCTTATACAACACTCCGCCGGCATACGGCATCTACATCTGCGGCAAGGTCTTCAAATGGTTAAAGAACCGCGGCGGCTTAGAAGCGATGAAGGAGTATAATGAGAAAAAGGCGAAGCTTCTGTATGATTTCCTGGATAACAGCAGGATGTTTAAGGGCACGGTAGAGAAGAAAGACCGCTCCTTAATGAACGTGCCGTTCGTAACCGGAGACGCCGATTTAGACGCTCTGTTTGTAAAGGAAGCGAAGGCGGCAGGCCTTGAGAATTTAAAGGGCCACAGATCCGTAGGCGGCATGCGCGCAAGCATCTACAATGCGATGCCGATGGAAGGCGTGGAAGCGCTGGTTGCCTTTATGAAGGATTTTGAAGCCAGAAATGGTAAATAGGGAAGGGAGAGACGCGGAATGAAGAAGATATATTGCCTGAATGCCATTTCCAGCAAAGGAACGGCTTTGTTAAATGAGGAGTATGAGTTAACCGAGAATATGAAAGAGGCCGCCGGAGTGCTGGTCAGAAGCGCCTCCATGCATGAGATGGAGCTTCCTGATGACCTGCTGGCTGTAGCCCGCGCGGGCGCCGGAGTCAACAACATTCCTCTGGATGCGTGTGCAGACAAAGGAATCGTGGTATTTAACACACCAGGGGCCAATGCCAACGGCGTAAAGGAACTGGTAATCGCCGGACTGATGCTGGCCTCCCGTGACGTGGTAGGCGGGATCAACTGGGTAAAGGATAATAAAGAAGACGAAAATATCGCTAAATCCGTGGAAAAGGCCAAGAAGGCATTTGCCGGATGCGAGATCAAGGGAAAGAAACTGGGCGTCATCGGACTGGGAGCGATCGGTGCGGAGGTGGCCAATGCGGCTGCATCCCTCGGTATGGAGGTCTACGGATACGACCCGTTTATCTCGGTCAATGCGGCATGGATGCTTTCCAGAAATGTAAGGCATATCACTTCCGTGGAGACGATCTACCGTGAGTGCGACTACATCACCATTCATGTGCCGCTGTTGGACAGCACGAGAGAAATGATTAAGCGTGAATCCCTGGCCCAGATGAAGAACGGCGTGGTAATCTTAAACTTCTCCCGCGACGTGCTGGTGAATGAGGATGACATGGCGGAAGCTCTTGCCTCCAAGAAGGTAAAATGCTATGTGACGGATTTCCCGAATACAAAATCTGTCAACATGGAAGGCGCCATTGTGATTCCGCATCTTGGGGCATCCACAGAGGAGTCGGAAGATAACTGTGCGAGAATGGCTGTTGAAGAGATCATGGATTACATAGACAACGGCAATATCCGCAACTCCGTTAATTTCCCGGCATGTGACATGGGCGTGTGTCAGATGGCAAGCCGTGTTGCGGTTCTTCATCTGAATATTCCGAACATGATCGGCCAGGTAACCGGAACACTGGCAGCCGGAAACGTCAATATTTCCGATATGACCAACAAGAGCCGCGATAAATACGCGTATACCCTTCTGGACTTAGAGTCTGTTCCGGACAGCATGACGATTCAGAAGCTGAATGCGATCAAGGGCGTGCTGAGAGTGCGTGTAATCAAATAAACGGTACATAAAAACTACAATTCAGACGGGGCATGGAAGTATCCATGGCCCGTTTGGACGTAAAATCAAAGGAGAATAGAATGGCTGTTGTAAAACCATTTCCGTGTGTGAGACCGGATAAAAAGTATGCTGCCTGCGTGGCCGCGCTTCCTTATGACGTGTATAACCGGAAGGAGGCGAAGGCCGCCGCCTCCGCCAATCCGAAATCATTTTTAAATATTGACAGGCCGGAGACCCAGTTTCCGGATGAGTTGGATATGTATGACGACCGCGTCTACGATAAGGCAAAGGAGATGCTGGAGAGCTGGATTGCAGACGGCACTTTTGTGAAGGACCCGCTGGCGGCTTATTACATCTATGAGCTTACGATGGATGGAAGAAAGCAGACAGGGATCGTGGCTTGTTCCTCCATCGACGATTATGTAAATGGAGTGGTAAAAAAACACGAGAATACCCGTGAGGAAAAGGAACTGGACCGAATCAGACACGTGGATGCCACGGATGCGCAGACCGGCCCGATCTTTCTGGCGTACCGTTCCAATGCGATGATTAATAAGGTCGTCGATTTAAAGACAGGAACAGAGCCGTTATATGACTTTACCGCAGAGGATGGGATTCGCCACCGCGTATGGGAGATTGGAAATGCAGATTCCATCCTGACGGTGGAAGAGGCGTTTGCCGGTATTCCGGCTACCTATATCGCAGATGGACACCACCGTGCGGCTTCCGCGGTTAAGGTCGGGCTGAAAAGGCGGGAAGAGCATCCGGACTATACGGGGAATGAGCCGTTCAACTATTTCCTGTCAGTCTTATTTCCGGATGATCAGTTGATGATCATGCCTTATAACCGTGTAGTAAAGGATTTAAACGGCATGACGGAGGAGACGTTCCTTAAGTGTGTAGAGGAGGCTGGTTTTACAGTGGATTCCATGGGGACAGAAGGCTTTGCCCCTGTGGAAAAAGGGACCTTTGGAATGTATTTGTGTGGACAATGGTACTGCCTTACGGCCGCAGAGCGCCTTTTGACCAGCGATCCGGTGAAGGGGCTGGATGTTTCCATTCTCCAGGATCACTTACTGGGACCGGTTCTGGGAATCGGGGATCCGCGGGTAGATAAGAGGATTGATTTTATCGGCGGAATCCGGGGACTTTCAGAGCTTGAAAAACGGTGTAGAGAAGATATGACTGTGGCCTTCTCCATGGTTCCGACTTCGATTGAAGAGTTGTTTAGCGTGGCCGATGCAGGCCTGTTGATGCCGCCGAAATCCACGTGGTTTGAGCCAAAGCTGCGAAGCGGGCTGTTTATACATTTATTGAGCAAGAGGTAGGGTGAAGTGAGAGCAGGTACTGTTTTAAACGGGAATGGAACGGGGAGGTAAATATGAATAATTTTGAGTATTGTGTCCCAACCAGAGTGATTTTCGGCAGAGACACGCAGAAACGGGCAGGAGAACTCATAAAAGAGTATGGTTTCCGGAAGGTCATGATCCACTATGGCGGCGGCAGTGTAAAGAGAAGCGGCCTTTTGGACCAGGTGACGGCATCGCTGAGAGAAGCGGGCATTGAAATGGTACTTTTTGGCGGAGTCCAGGCGAATCCTACGCTGTCTAAGGCGTTAGAAGGCATGGAGATCTGCCGCCGGGAGGGCGTGGACTTTATTCTGGCTGTAGGCGGAGGAAGTGTCATCGATTCGGCAAAGTGCATTGCGGATGGGGCGCCGAATCCGGAAATTGATCCATGGAAATTTTTCATGAAGGAAGCTGTTCCGCCGAAAGCGCTTCCACACGGCAATATCCTGACGCTGTCCGCCTCGGGGAGCGAGACGAGCCAGTCCTGCGTGATTACCAATGAAGAGAATGGCTTAAAGCGCGGCTTTAACTGCCCGGCTCACCGGCCGCTTTTTGCTGTCTGTAATCCGGAACTGACCTTTACGGTGAGCCGGTTCCAGACAGGCTGCGGGACTGTGGATATTCTGATGCATACGCTGGAACGGTATTTAGGCGGAACCACAAAGGACACGGCGCTGACGGACCGCATCGCAGAGGGGCTTATGAAGGCTGTGATCGAGGCGGGGACAGCGGCGGACTTAAATCCTGAAGATTATGAGGCGAGAGCGACACTGATGTGGGCGGGAAGTCTTTCCCATAATGATTTAACCGGATTGGGACGGGAGGTCATGATGACCGTTCATCAGCTGGAACACGAACTGTCGGGAAAATATCCTGAGGTAGCCCACGGAGCCGGTCTTTCTGCGCTCTTCTGTTCCTGGGCCAGATATGTCTGCAGAGATGATCCCATGCGCTTTGCCCAGCTGGCGGTCCGTGTCTGGGATGTGGAGATGAATTTCGAGAACCCTCTAAAGACTGCACTGGACGGCATTCAGAGAATAGAAGACTATTTTAAGAGTCTGAATATGCCGGTTCGTCTCTCGGAACTGGCGGCGGATGTGAAGGAAGCAGACTTTGACGAGATGGCAGAAAAATGCACGAACTTTGGCAGACGGGTGCTTCCGGGAATCAGGGAACTTGGGAAGCGCGAGATGATGGAGATCTATCGGATGGCACTTTAGGGAAGAGATAAGGCAGACGGATTACGCCGTTTAACGGCGTTTTCCGTCTGCCTTATCTACATCCCGGAAGGCTTCTGCCTGCGGGCCGGAAATATGCCCGGCAGCCATGCCTGGCTAATCGGGAATATGCTGTTCCTCTGGTAAGGGAGCGTGGGGGACGAAGTTTTCCGGGATATCCGGATCCTTCATATCGTAAATGCGGTCGTACTCTTTGGTTTCCTGATCCTTAAGCGTCTCTGAGCGGTTCATGGACAGAAACTTCGTGAGCTCGTAGCAGTCCACCCAGATTTCGTTGTTTCCCTCCTTCTGAGATTCGTCAAAAATAAGCTGAAGGCCGAAATGCAGGTGGGCCTCATCAATATTGTTGGTGTTCTCCGTCCGGCTGTAACCGGTCCGTCCCAGATAACCGATGACGTCGCCGGCTGTGATGATGCTTCCCTGTTTCAGCGATTTATGGTAGGGATAGTTTTTTCGTAAATGTGCGTAATAGTAGTAGCGTTTTCCGTCAAAGCTGCGGATACCCAGCCTCCAGCCGCCGTACTGGTTCCAGCCGATGGCTTCTACATATCCGGACTCCACGGCGATTACGGGGGTTCCGACCTGGCCCATCATATCGTGGCCCAGATGCTGGCGCTTATAGCCGTAGGAACGGGAGACGCCGAAGTCATCATAGTCCTGATAGGGAAATCCCTTGGCAATGGGAGAGAAGGCCTTTAAACCGTATTTCGTGACCCATACCCGGTCCGGATCCGCCGTACCGTCGGCATTGACCACGGGGGAGGCGAATAAAGGCGCGTTTTCCGCGGCGATCTGGATGTCGTACTGGCCGACGAGGCCGTCTAAAACGGCGCCGTAGGCCTGACGGTAATAGGAATAATACTTCATGTTTGCCGTCAGTTCCTCCATGGTTTTTCCGGACAGAAGCTGTTCTGCCAGTGTATCCAAGTCTTTAGTGGAATATCGGGAAAAGTCACCGCCGTACCTGGCACCCAGATAGGAGAGCAGCTCCACCCAGTTTAAGTGCGGGCTGGACTGGCACGTATTGACATCGTACCGGAAGGCCTCCTGCATGGCTTTGGAGGTAACCTTAAAGTCCACCCATTTAATATAGTTCCGGGCCTCAGAGGACGTGGCTTTTCCGTCCTGATTGGATGCGGGAAATGAGAACCTTCCCTCCGGGCTGATCAGAAAAAGGGAAACTAAAAGGCACGTAAGTACAATGACCTCTATGTATATAATAATGTGATGCAGAGTCTCCGGCGATTCTGCGATTCGTTCTTTCCATGATTTCATAAGAAAATCTCCTCCATCTCATCCTATGCGGGAGACGGAGAGAATATGAAATTTTATGAAAGAGGAATGATGTCTTCATCGCGGGGAACAAAGATTCCGCCATGGAACCATTCAGCCGCTTCTGCCGTGTAACGCTCTCTGCGGTGGTCTAAATCCGTGTCCTCAGTGTGCCACAGCACGATATGTTCCACCTTCATATCCTGGGCGGTCCGGGCAGCGTCTCTGGCGGTACTGTGGTGTTTTTCATACGGTTTAAACCGGTCCCTGTCCTCATACAGGCAGAATGCCTCGTGGAGCAGCCAGGCGCTGTTTTCCACGTAGGGGGCACAGAGCGGGTGAAACGGCTCATCTCCGCAGCAGGTCAGCCTTCGTCCGTCTGAGAGAACGGCGGTGAAACCGAACTGCTTCGCTTTGGTGGAATGGATGTCAAAGAAGGTAACGTCCATGCCCAGAATCTGCCGCTGTTCTCCGTCAGAGACGGGAATCAGCACGATGCGGTCCCCGATGAGCCGGCACAGCTTCTCCTGAAGCGTCAGCCGGCACAGGGTTTCAATCGCCGGCAGTAAGTCCTCATGGCTGTATAAATGCAGCTGTCCCTCATAGGAACCGTTTAAAATCCTGGTACCGATAAAGCGCACCATCCAGACGATCCCCAGGATGTGGTCTGTGTGGCTGTGCGTGACGAAGATATGGTGAATGCGGGTCATGTCCACATTCATGTCCTGGAGAATCCTCAGTATGCCGTTGCCGCCGCCTGCATCTGTCATGAAAAATTCTCCGTCCTTTTCTACGGCAAAGCACGTATTATAACAACGTGTCACGGCGGCGTGACCGGTTCCGAATACATATAACTGTTCCATCTTCTGCCTCCTGATTTCCGACAGCCGGGAATGGGCTGTCCTGTGTATGAATGATCCTGTGTATGAATTGTCCTGTATGCAGGTTTTCCTGTAAGTATGTTACTACAACTGAAAGGAACCTGCAAGTCTATCCGGCCATGGATTCCGTAATTGCCGTCTGTTGAATTTACGCGGTTTCTGCCAGACTAAAGGGGCTTTCAAAAGGCAGTGTTTTATGTTACTATTATTTTATTAGAAATGCAGCTGAACGGCGTGTAACAGGAGAGGAGGCGTATTGCGGTACTGCCGGCAGCGGCATGATGGGTGAGGAGAGAGGATTATGAGAGACTTAGCTTACTTGAAGCTGATGGCGCGGGAGTATCCGACGATCAAGGCGGCCTCCAGCGAGATTATTAACTTAACGGCGATCCAGGGGCTTCCGAAGGGGACAGAATACTTTTTCAGTGACCTGCACGGAGAGTATGAGGCATTTATCCATCTGCTCCGCAGTGCATCCGGTATTATCAGGGAAAAGATCACGGAGACCTTTGGACACATCATTCCGGAAAAAGAAGAGGTGGAACTGGCAAACATGATCTACTATCCCGAGCGGGTGGTAAACCAGATGCAGTTAAAGGGAATGGCTACTGACGACTGGCAGAGAGTGGCCATCTACCGTCTGGTTCAGATCTGCAAGGTAGTTTCTTCCAAATACACCCGTTCCAAGGTGAGAAAGAAGATGCCGCCGGAATTTGCCTATATCATCGATGAACTTCTTCACGTGGATTATAATGACGACAATAAACGGGTATACTACAGCGAGATTATCCGTTCCATCATCGACATCCGGGTCGGAGATAAATTCATCATCGCGCTGTGCGAGCTGATTCAGAATCTGACGATTGACAGCCTGCATATCATTGGCGATATCTTTGACCGGGGGCCCAGGGCCGACATTATCATGAAGGAACTGATGCAGTTCCACGATGTGGATATCCAGTGGGGAAACCATGATATTTCCTGGATGGGGGCAGCAACCGGCAATCTGGCCTGCATCTGCAATGTGCTTCGCATTGCGATCAGCTATAACAGCTTCGATGTGCTGGAGGACGGCTACGGGATTAATTTGCGGCCGCTCTCCATGTTCGCGGCTAAAGTTTACCACAATGATCCGTGCGAGCGCTTTGTTCCGCAGATTCTGGATGAAAATATTTATGATGCGGTAGATCCGGGGCTGGCGGCGAAGATGCACAAGGCGATCGCCATCATTCAGTTTAAGGTACAGGGACAGATTATCGGGCGTCATCCGGAGTATGAGATGGATGACAGGAGGCTTTTAGAGGCCGTGGATTTCGACCGGGGAGTGGTGGTGCTGGAGGGAAAGGAATATCCCATGCTGGATTTATCCTTCCCTACGGTGGACCCGAAGGATCCGCTTGCATTGACCGCGGAGGAGGAAGAGCTTCTTCATACGCTCCAGCTTTCGTTCAGGCATAATGAGCTTCTGCACAAGCATATCCGTTTCCTCTATTCCCATGGAAGCCTGTACAAATGCTATAACTCAAACCTGCTCTACCATGGCTGCATCCCGATGAAGGAGGATGGAAGCTTTGATGAGATCGTGGTGGACGGCATCTCCTATTCGGGACAGGCGCTGATGGACTATGTGGACAGGAAGGTGCAGAACGCGTATTTCATGGCGGAGGAATCCCCGGAAAAGGAGGACGCCATGGACTTTATGTGGTATCTGTGGTGCGGAGCCAAATCGCCGGTTTACGGCAAGGGAAAGATGACGACCTTTGAGCACTATTTTATCGAAGATCCGGCCACTCATAAAGAACCGATGAACCCGTATTACCGGCTCAGCGTGAAGGAAGAGACGTGTGACCGGATTCTGGAGGAATTCGGGCTTCCAAGGTCCGGTTCCCATATCATCAACGGCCATGTGCCGGTTAAAATCAAAGAGGGAGAATCCCCCGTGAAGGCGGGCGGAAAGCTCTTTATCATTGACGGCGGCCTGTCCAAGGCGTATCAGTCCAGGACCGGGATTGCCGGGTATACTCTCATTTATAACTCCAATCATCTGGCTCTGGCGGAGCACAAGCCGTTCGATCCGGAGAAGGAGAGCACGCCCAGGGTCTCCATTGTGGAGAATATGCATAAGCGGGTTATGGTGGCGGACACCGACAAGGGCGTGGAGCTGGCAGGACGTATCGCAGACTTAAAGGAACTGGCAGGCGCTTACAGAGAAGGCATATTGAAGGAAAAAGTAGAATAATTATGAAATTTTAATAATTAATTTACAGAAGATTCCTTTACGAAGCCAGAGGGAAATGGTATACTAGGAAAGGTCAGTTACTTTACTGAAGGAGGCTTCAATGAGCAGACAGGAATTTTTACAGCGTTTGCGGGACACGCTGACCGGCGAAGTGCCTGGAAATGTGATTGAGGAAAATATAAGATACTATGACGATTATATCAGAACGGAGACCGCGCATGGCCAGTCGGAAGACGAGGTGACCGGTGCGATCGGTGATCCCAGGCTGATTGCCAAGACGATCATGGAGGCCACGGAGAACGCCAGAGAGGGCGGCAGCCGTCAGTCCGCATATGATACGTATCGGAACGAAGGCCGGACGGTGTATGAAGAAGAGGCCGGACCGGACCGCCATTTCCATTTTGTCGATCTAAACAAATGGTACTGGAAGCTCCTGGCTGTAGTCGTGACAGTGTTATTCTTCTTCCTGGTCGCAAGTATCGTGACCGGTATATTCAGCATTCTGATTCCTCTGATGGGACCGCTGCTTCTGATTCTTCTTGTAATCTGGCTGATCCGGGGCCCCAGGCGGTAAAGGAATATATTAAAAACAAATTATAAATATTACAAAAGTGTAACGGCAGTTATACCGGAAAAATCGGTGTAACTGCCGTTTTTGCTGATTTTTGCTTGACATATGGAGATGAGTAGAGTATACTGATTTTTGTAACATTTATGTAACATATTACATATTGATAAACAAACGAAATAAAAACGTAAGAATCAGGAGTTGGAAAAACATGGGAAACAAAACCTGGAAAGTGCTGGGGGTTATCGGCCTCTATGCGGTTCTGGCCTGGAATTCACCAGTTACCGCAAAAGCGGCAGAGATTGAAGTGGAAACGAGTACAACACTGTATGCGAAGATAGATGCGCCGGACGTCGTGGTACGGAAGGCCAAGAATGCGGGCGGAGAGGCGGTTACAAAAGTATCGCGGGGACAGACTTATGAAGTTGCCGCACCGGCAGAAGGCGGCTGGGTGAAGATCAGCACCGCAGAAGGAGAGGGGTACATACCGAGTAACCGGGCGACCCTGATTGAGAAGACAAAGGAAAAAGTCGATGAGAGCGTGAAGCTGCGCCAGGACGTGGTCAATTATGCGCTTCAGTTTGTAGGGAACCGCTACGTATATGGAGGAACAGATCCGAATACCGGAGCCGACTGTTCCGGATTCACAAGATATATCATGCAGCACGCGGCAGGCATCTCCTTAAGCCACAGCTCCAGAGCACAGTCGGGAGAGGGACGCAGCGTCAGCTACAGCGACAGGAAGCCGGGCGATCTGATCTTCTACGGCGGCAAGGGCTATATCAACCATGTGGCCATGTATATCGGCAACGGACAGATTGTACATGCTTCCACGGAGCGGACGGGAATCAAGATATCGAACGCAACGTACCGCACGCCTGTTAAGGTGGTCAGGGTTCTGGACTGATGGAGAAACCTGGAAAATAATGGAATGTTACCAGTTTGAAATAGTACTTGACTGAAAAGCAAGGTAAATGTATAATAAACGTAATGATTTTAACAATTACGTAATAATTAGAACGAAAAAGTAAAAAACAGGAGTAATGTCCCAATGATAAAAAATGCATGGAAAACGTTAAGCCTCCTGGCTTTCTGTGGAGCAATTGTACTTGCCAATCCGGCAGATGCCAAAGCGGATGAAGTTTCCGGACCAGGACTCAGTTCAGGTAATTATATCGCAACAGTTGAAGCAGAGACTGTGAATATCAGTACGGATGAGAGCGGCCAGGAGGTATTGATGGCAGCTTCTAAGGGATCTTCCTTTCAGGTCGTGGAAGACATGGGCGACGGATTTGTAAAAGTAAAGGTGAAGGATACATACGGATATCTTCCGGTCGACGGGAATGCGACTGTTACCCAGACCGATGAAGCTACCATTGCCGCACTGGAAGCAGCATATGATGCTCCTGCGGAGTTCCGGCAGAGTGTTGTCAATTACGCGCTGCAGTTTGTAGGCGGACGATACGCCTATGGCGGCAGTGATCCCCATACCGGAGTGGATTGCTCCGGATTTACGAGATACGTCATGCAGCATGCGGCAGGTATCTCACTGAACCGTTCTTCAGGCGGACAGGCTTCCCAGGGAGTTGCTGTGAGTTCTGACCAGATGAAGCCGGGAGATTTGATTTTTTATGGAAACGGAAGGTCGATCAATCACGTAGCCATGTATATCGGCAACGGACAGATCGTACACTCCTCCACCTACAAAACGGGAATCAAGGTTTCTCCGTGGAATTACCGGACTCCCGTCAAGATCGTCAATGTCATTGGCGAATAATGGACAAGCGGATAACTGGATTTTCGATAAGGGATATAAGACTCCCGGCACTGGCTGCCGGGAGTCTTCTGCATCCGGTGGGCTCCGGAATCGTACGATAAAAAGGAAGAGCCCGGATAGGGGAGCTATCCGGACTCTTCTGAGGGGAGTATAAATAATTAATAAGGATGAGGAAATCTAATTCCTCACTTTAATTATAATATAGGCAGATAAAAAAAGCAAAGTTATTTTAAAATTTTTTTGTATATTATTTGAACAGTCAGCCATACTAACGGTGTAACAAAAATTCCGACAGGAGGTATCATAAGATGTCCAATAACAACTACAATGATAACTACAACGATTGCAGCAATTCTTCCAGAAACAACAGCCAGAACAGCAATCAGAACAACAGCCAGAACAGCAGCCGCAACAACAGCCAGAACAGCAGCAAGAACAACAGCCAGAACAGCAACCAGAACAACAGCCAGAACAGCAGCCGCAACAACAGCCAGAACAACAGCCAGAACAGCAGCCGCAACAACAACCAGAATAACAGCCAGAATAAGTCTGACTATTAATCTGTCTGGCAGTACGAAAATAACAGCCTGTCAGTAGGCTTGTGATTTCGTCAAAAAGCACAGGGATACGATGCTTATAAGCATAATCTCCCTGTGCTTTTTGCTGTTCTCTCACCTTTTATGCGGCGATGACCAGAAAGATAAACTTTTCACGGGGAGTGAATATAATGGTATTAGAAAGGACAGGTGATTGTATGTTCAAGACAATACCGATTGGTGAAGTCGATTATTATATAGAAAACGAATACGATATGATGGTGATTGATCTGCGTAACGCCGCATCGTATCAGAGAGCCCACATAAATGGGGCTGTCAATATCCCGTATGAAGAGATCGATCAGAGGATTTCAGAACTGCCCAGGGATAAAATTCTGGTTTTTTACTGCGCAAGAGGCGGACAAAGCATGATGGTATGCCGCTATCTGTCCCGCATGGGATATTCGGTGCTGAATGTGGCCAATGGAATCGCCTATTATCGGGGAAAATATCTGGTTCGGGGGTAAATTCATTGACAGATGCGCCCTGTAAGACTTAAAATATACCTATTAATGCAAGAAGGAGAATTTACTTATGAAATATATGATTGCGTCCGATATCCACGGTTCCGCGTTCTACTGCAGAAAGCTGCTGGAAGCGTTTGAGGAATCAGGAGCGAATCGCCTTGTTTTACTGGGAGATATCCTTTATCACGGACCAAGAAATGACCTTCCAAAGGAGTATGCCCCCAAAGAAGTGCTTGCCATGCTAAACGGCTGCAAAGACAGGATCTACTGTGTCAGGGGCAACTGTGATACGGAGGTGGACCAGATGGTGCTGGAATTTCCTGTGATGGCGGACTATGCGCTGCTGGCGATTGATGGAATCACCATCTATGCCACACATGGCCACGTTTATCATGAGAATCACCTTCCACCCATGCAGAAGGGGGATGTGCTGCTTCATGGGCACACCCATGTGCTCCGGGCGGATCGGTGCGGGGATATTACCATCTTAAATCCCGGTTCCGTATCCATACCGAAGGAAGGCAATCCGCCGACATACGCGATTCTGGAGGATGGGATCTTTCGGATCCTGGATTTCGAGGGACGCGTGATTAAAGAGAAGAACCTGGGAGAATAAAGTGAAAAAAACATTTGAACTCATTGCACCGTGCCATTTTGGCATGGAAGCTGTATTAAAAAGAGAAATTACGGATCTGGGCTATGATATCACGCTGGTGGAAGACGGCCGTGTGACATTTATCGGAGATGAGGAGACCATCTGCCGCGCGAACATATTTCTGCGCACGGCAGAGCGGATCCTGTTGAAGGTGGGAAGTTTTCATGCGGAAACCTTTGAAGAGCTGTTTCAGAATACGCGGAATATTCCGTGGGAGGAATATCTTCCCCAGGATGGTAAGTTCTGGGTTGCAAAGGCGTCCTCCATTAAAAGTAAGCTGTTCAGCCCCTCCGATATCCAGTCGATCATGAAGAAAGCCATGGTGGAACGGATGAAGAAGGCGTACGGTCTGGAATGGTTTCCGGAGACGGGAAGCAGCTATCCGCTTCGTGTATTTTTGTATAAGGACGAGGTGACGGTCGGCATCGATACTTCGGGAGAGTCGCTTCATAAGAGAGGCTACCGTACCCTTACCAGCAAGGCTCCCATCACGGAGACTCTGGCTGCGGCCCTGATCATGATGACGCCGTGGAACCGGGACAGAATTCTGGTGGATCCCTTCTGCGGAAGCGGCACCTTCCCGATTGAGGCGGCGATGATCGCAGCCAACATGGCACCGGGGATGAACCGTTCCTTTCTGGCGGAAGACTGGAAGAATGTGATCCCGAGGAAATTCTGGTATGAGGCCATGGATGAGGCGGCGGATCTGCTGGATACAGAGGTGGAAGTCGATATTCAGGGTTACGATATTGACGGGGAGATCGTGAAGGCCGCGAGAGCCAACGCGGAGTCTGCCGGAGTGGATCATCTGATTCATTTTCAGCAGAGGCCGTTGAGCGCCCTCAGCCATCCGAAGAAGTATGGATTTATTATTACAAACCCGCCCTACGGCGAGAGAATTGAGGAGAAGGAGAATCTGCCGGCGCTGTATAAGGAGATCGGTGAACGGTTCCGCGCGCTGGATTCCTGGTCCCTCTATATGATAACCGCTTATGAGGAGGCGGAACGGTACGTTGGAAGAAAGGCGGACAAGAACCGGAAGATCTACAATGGTATGATGAAGACGTATTTCTACCAGTTTATGGGACCGAAACCTCCAAAGCGCAAAACAGGAGATTAATTGATTGAAGGCAGGAAAATGGTTGGGAACGGCGGCCGTTCTGGTGCTTGCCGGTACGGCTGTGATCTGGATTAACGGCCGGTGGCCGGAATTAAGCGGTCCGGAGCAGGAATCGGCCGTTACAGGTACCGGAGAGACAGGCACAGAATCCCAGGAGGACAGTGGAGAGCAGGAAAGCGCAGGACGGAGCAGCAGGGAGAGTCACGGACCATTGGAGCCGGAGTCAGAAAGCAGCGAGGAACGTGACGGGGCAGTACGGGAGGATCCGGTGCCCCAGGTGCTTCCGGCGGCTTATGACGGCCGTACAACCGGCCGGGCGCCTTCCATTAAGAATCAGGGCTCTCTCGGAACCTGCTGGGCATTTGCATCGCTGATGGCGCTGGAAGCGCGTTTGCTGCCCGATGAGAACTATGACTTTTCCGAGGACCACATGTCCCTGAATAATGGATTCTGTATTCCGCAGAGTGATGGAGGGGAGTACACCATGTCTATGGCCTATCTCCTGTCCTGGAAGGGGCCTGTCCTGGAAGCGGATGATCCCTATGGAGACGGGGTCTCACCCGATGGCCTGAAGGCAGTAAAGCATGTCCAGGGAGTGGAGCTGGTGCCGGGAAAAGATTATGAGAAGATTAAGCGGGCTGTCTTACAGTACGGAGGCGTACAAAGCTCCCTCTATACTTCCATGACGAACGAGGAAAGCAGGTCCGCCCATTATAATGAGGATCAGTACGCCTACTGCTATATCGGATCGGAACCGCCGAATCACGATTCTGTGATCATCGGCTGGGATGACGGGTATCCGCGGGAGAATTTTAATACGGAAGTTAACGGCGACGGGGCCTTTATCTGCATGAACAGCTGGGGAGACGATTTTGGAGACGACGGATATTTTTACGTGTCATATTACGACTCCAATATCGGGCTGAACAATATTATATATACGGACGTGGAAGATCCGGATCATTACGATCATAACTACCAGACGGATTTAAGAGGCTGGGTGGGACAGCTGGGATACGGTTCCGATACGGTATGGTTTTCCAACGTTTATGAGGCGCAGGGGAAGGAGACGCTAAAAGCTGTGGGCTTCTATTCCACGGACAGGCATTCTTCCTATGAGGTCTATGTTGTGAGACAGCCTGGAGATGAGGAAGCCATAAAGTCAGGCGACGGTTTCCGGAACCGGCGGCTGGCGGCGTCGGGAAATCTCGATTATGCGGGCTTTTATACGATTCCTCTGGAAGCAGAACCGGAGGAAGGGCTGGAGCTTGAACCGGGGGAGCGGTTTGCCGTGATGGTAAAGCTGACGACACCGGACAGCGTCCATCCGGCTGCGATCGAATACGATGCGGGGGATGGAAAGACCATCGTGGACATCAGTGACGGTGAGGGATATATCAGTCCTGACGGGGTGAATTTTACCAGGGTCGAGGAGAAGCAGAAATGCAATCTCTGCCTGAAGGCCTATACCACGGACAGACGATGAATCGTTACTGTTCACGGCCAGTCCGGCACCCACCGCCTGCTCTGGCTCTGGCGCTTCCCACGGTCCTTCCAGTTCCGGTTTCGGGCATAAGCACTTCTAAACGTGCAGAATTTTTCTAAAAACCAGGGGAAATCCCCAAACTCGCTGCGCTCAGACAGGTGGGGATTCCCCCTGAACGAAAAATTATGCGCGTTAAGAAGTGCTAATGCCCTGCAAAGTCACAGGAAGGACCGGAGGAAGCGCAGGAGCCAGAGCGGGCGGCGGGGCACCGGACAGGGCGTGAACGGTAACCCCGTCAGAAAATTGTAAGGCATTTTTAGACGGTAATTGTTGAGAAATGTCTGAAAATATAGTATGATTAGTGCAAATGAAAGATATGCTTGGCAGCTTTGCCTATGACTGGCTCAGGAAGGGGATTGATAAGATGGCAGCTATCTATTGGCTTATAGGCTTCGTAGTATTACTTGGCATTGAGGCCGCAACTATGGCTCTGACAACCATTTGGTTTGCAGGGGGCGCGCTGGCGGCGTTCATACTGGCACTTTTGGGTGCAGGTGTGGAAGTTCAGCTGGCGGTGTTTGTAATTGTTTCATTTGCACTGCTGTTCTTCACAAGACCGTTTGCCTTAAAGTATGTTAACCGGAATACCGTGAAAACCAATTCGGAAAGTCTGATTGGAAAACATGCGAAGGTTACAGCCGAGGTGAACAACATGGAAGGAACGGGTGCAGCTGTTTTGAACGGGCAGGAGTGGACGGCAAGAGCCGAGGATGACGGAAAAATTTATTCCGTCGGTACGCTCGTGGAAGTAAAGGACATCAGAGGAGTAAAACTAATTGTGAGCGAGACTCAGGAGGAAATGTAGTATGGGAGCTTTTTTTGCAGTAATTATAGTACTGATTATTATTCTGGCACTGCTTGCGTCATGTATCAGGATTGTACCGCAGGCACAGGCTCTGGTTGTGGAACGTTTGGGAGCTTATCTGGGAACATGGTCCGTAGGTGTTCATATCAAGATGCCGATTCTCGACCGCGTGGCAAAGCGTGTGAACTTAAAGGAGCAGGTGGCTGATTTCCCGCCGCAGCCGGTTATCACAAAGGATAACGTTACCATGAGAATCGACACAGTCGTCTTCTTTCAGATTACAGATCCGAAGCTTTATGCTTACGGTGTGGAGAATCCGCTGATGGCGATCGAGAACTTAACGGCAACCACTCTTCGTAACATCATCGGTGATCTGGAACTCGACCAGACACTGACCTCCAGAGAGACGATTAATGCAAAGATGAGAGAATCCCTCGATATCGCCACCGACCCGTGGGGCATCAAGGTTAACCGTGTGGAACTGAAGAACATCATGCCTCCGGCAGCGATTCAGGATGCCATGGAGAAGCAGATGAAGGCAGAGCGTGAGCGCCGTGAGTCCATCCTTCGTGCAGAAGGTGAGAAGAAATCTACCATTCTGGTTGCAGAAGGTAAGAAGGAATCCGCCATTCTGGATGCCGAGGCTGAGAAGCAGGCAGCGATTCTTCACGCTGAGGCTGAGAAGGAGAAGAGAATCCGTGAGGCGGAAGGTCAGGCTGAGGCTATCTTAAAGGTTCAGAAGGCAAACGCAGACGGTATCCGAATGATTAAGGAAGCGGGAGCCGATCAGGCAGTTCTGACGATCAAGAGCTTAGAGGCCCTTAAGACAGTGGCCGACGGCAAAGCAACGAAGATTATTATCCCGTCCGAGATTCAGGGACTGGCAGGACTTGTATCCTCCATCACTGAGATCCCGAAGGATCCCAAATAGGAACGTGAAAGGTAATTAGAGAATTCGCAGCAGGGGGCACCGGCTCTCATGCTGCGATTTTTCAATGCAGGTATCCCGTTAGGAGGCGTGAATGGAGTTAAAGCTGGATTTGACCAGAGAATACGGTATCGTTTTAGAGGGCGGAGGAGCCAAGGGAGCCTATCAGATCGGCGCCTGGAAGGCGCTCCGGGAGGCCGGGATCCGCATCAAAGGGATCGCAGGCGCCTCTGTCGGTTCGCTGAACGGCGCGCTGATCTGTATGGACGATTTAGAAAAGGCGGAAGAAATCTGGAAAAACATCGAGTATTCCAGGGTGATGGATGTCAGTGACGAGACCATAAAGGCATTAAAGCGGAAAGACTTCAAGGCGCTTAATATGCAGGAAATCTTAAACAGCGGAGTTCAGTTTATCAAGGATGGCGGCTTCGATGTGACGCCTCTTAAGAATCTGATCGCTGAGGTGGTGGGCGATGAATCGCGTATCAGGGAATCGGACCGTGAACTCTTTGCCGTGACGTATTCCGTGTCCGAGCACAGGGAGCTGGCTGTGGATGTGAGAAAAGGGGAAGAGGGTTCGGTGAAGGATATGCTGCTGGCCAGCGCTTATTTTATGGCGTTTAAGAATGAAAAGCTGGGCGGCAAGCGTTACCGGGATGGCGGCGGCTTAAACAACGTTCCTCTGGGGGTTCTGCTGGATAAGGGCTATGAGGATATTATCGTGATCCGCATCTATGGCTGGGGCTTTGACAGCGAAAAGGTGACGAAGATTCCGGAGGGCGTCAATGTGTATCATATTGCTCCCCGCCAGGATCTGGGGGGCATACTGGAATTCGACAAAAAGCAGAGCAGAAAAAACATGACTTTGGGGTATTATGACGCGAAAAGGTTCTTATATGGACTTGCGGGGCGTATATATTATATTGATGCACCGGGTTCCGAGCCTTACTACTTTGATAAGATGATGTCGGAACTGGAGCTTTTAAAGATTTATGTCGAAGAAGACCTGGATCAGGAGACCAGGGAGAGCTTAAACGGTTACCGGATGTTTACAGAGACCCTGTTTCCTCGTATGGCCGAAGAGTTTAAGCTGAAAGAGGACTGGAACTACCGGGATTTATATATAGCGATTCTGGAGGATTTAGCGAAGCGGCTTAAGATCAACCGGTTTCAGATTTATACGGTGGACCGCCTGATCGGAAAAATAATGATGAAGCTGTACTCTCTTGACAGCCGGATTCCATTATAGTAATGTAATAGGAAGAAAAGACGTTTCATACGTTAAATATCGGATTCATGAAAAAAAGATTGCATGTTTATGCATAATATACTATAATGGTGTATAAAAATACAAAAAGAAAAGTGGAGGATGCATGATGAATCTGAAAGGAAGAAGTTTCATTACATTAAAAGACTATACACCGGAGGAGATCAATTACCTGCTGGATCTTGCCGCGGATTTAAAGGCTAAGAAAAAAAGCGGAGTAACCGGAAGCTCCCTGAAAGGAAAGAATATCGCTCTGATCTTTGAAAAGCCATCGACACGTACCAGGTGTTCTTTCGTCGTGGCAGCGGTGGATGAAGGGGCTCATCCTGAGTATCTGGGCAAGGATGACATTCAGCTGGGGCACAAGGAGAGTGTGGAAGACACGGCGCGCGTGCTGGGAAGAATCTTTGACGGTATCGAATTCCGCGGATTCAAGCATAAAACGGTGGAAGATCTGGCGAAATACGCCGGCGTGCCGGTATGGAACGGTTTGACGGACGATTACCACCCGACCCAGATCCTGGCGGACTTACTTACCATGAAGGAACATTTCGGTTACTTAAAGGGGCTGAACTTTGTCTACGCAGGCGACGGACGCAATAACATGGCCAACAGCCTGATGATCGGTATGAGCAAGATGGGCGTCAACTTTACGATCCTGGCTCCGAAGTGCTTATGGCCGAAGGACGAGCTGGTTACCCTGTGCCGCGGATATGCCGGTGAGAGCGGAAGCAGTGTCACCCTGACTGAGAACGTGGATGACGTAAAGGGGGCTGATACGATCTATACCGACGTATGGTGCTCCATGGGAGAGGAAGACAAGGCAGCCGAGCGTGTGGCGCTTTTAAAGCCTTACCAGGTGAATGTAGCGCTGATGGAGAAGACGGAAAAGGATACCACCATCTTCATGCACTGTCTCCCGGCAGTGAAGGGCAATGAGGTAACGGAAGATGTGTTCGAATCAAAGGCCTCCGTGGTATTCGATGAAGCAGAGAACAGAATGCATACCATCAAGGCAGTGATGGTGGCGACATTAGGAGAATAGAACATGTATATACAGGAACGAAGCAGAAACCCGAGAAACTTATCCATGATGCTGGATGCGGCCCATATTATTATAGGAATCCTGATCGTCGTGCTGGCGGTCATCTCATTTTTGAACCCGGAGGACCATATGCTGCTGTTTCCGGTCATTTTCCTCCTCGCGGCGTCACTCAATATCATGAATGCGGTCTTTAAGATCCGTATGAGCGGCCGCGAAAAGAAGAAAAAGGCCTCAGGTATTCTGGTTCTCCTGTTTGGAATTGTACTGCTGGCCCTCGCAGTGATCAGTGCAGTCAGCATCTGGTGGGGGTGAGCGCGGTGAAGACAGAGATTTTGAAACTACTAAAAGAAGAGTCCGGATTTGTATCCGGACAGGAGCTGTGCGACCGGTTTGGCGTGTCCAGAACGGCCGTGTGGAAGGCCATTGGCCAGCTGAAGGAAGAAGGGTTTCAGATTGAGGCGGTACGCAACAAAGGGTACCGTCTCTTAAGCAGCGATGACGTGATTACAGAAGCCGAGCTTATGAGCTGCATGGAAGGCGGACTGGTCAGGAAGATTGTCTATTATGAAGAGACCGATTCTACCAATATACGCGCAAGAAAGCTGGCGGAGGAAGGTGCTCCGGATGGAACCCTGGTGGTCACGGATTTTCAGAATGCAGGCCGGGGCAGAAGGGGGCGGATGTGGGTATCCCCTTCCGGAACGGGTGTCTTTATGAGCCTGATCTTAAGGCCGGATATTCTTCCCTCGTCGGCCTCCATGCTGACCCTGGTGGCAGCGCTGGCCGTCCATGACGGTATTAAAGAGACGACCGGGCTTGACACCGTTATCAAATGGCCGAATGATATCGTGGGAGACGGCAGAAAGCTTTGTGGTATTCTGACGGAGATGAGCGCTGAGCTGGAAGGAATCCATTACGTGGTCACCGGCATTGGCATCAATGCCAATATGACGGAGTTTCCGGAGGAAGCAGGGGAGGTGGCTTCCTCCCTGCGTATCCTGACAGGAAGCCCGGTGCGGCGCAGCAGGCTGATTGCCTCTGTGATGAAGGCGTATGAGGGTTACTATAAAAAATTCAGGGAATGCGGCAGTTTAGCCAGCCTCATGGATGTATATAATGAACACATGGCGAATCTCGGAAGAGAAGTGAAGGTTCTGGATCCCGCGGGCACCTATACAGGCAAAGCGCTGGGAATCGATGAGAAAGGCGAGCTTATCGTCGAGAAAGCCGATGGAAAGGTAATCCGTGTGGTCTCCGGAGAGGTTTCTGTCCGGGGAATTTATGGATATGTATAAATATGAATAATTATTCTTTTTATGATCAACTGCAGACGCTGGAACCGAAGAAGGATGAATTTTCGAAGGAAGAGCGTCTGAGGGCCATGGAGAAGCCGCTGCTATCCTGGTACAAAGGCCATGCGAGAATTCTTCCGTGGCGGGAAAATCCGGAGCCATACCGTGTGTGGATTTCGGAGATCATGCTGCAGCAGACAAGGGTGGAAGCCGTAAAACCGTATTTTGAGCGGTTTATGGAGGCGCTTCCCGATACGGCGGAGCTGGCCGCTGTGTCTGAGGACAGGCTCTTTAAGCTGTGGGAAGGGCTTGGCTATTACAACCGGGCAAGAAACTTAAAAAAAGCGGCAGGCGTAGTGATGGAGCAGTATGGGGGCGTGCTTCCCGCTTCCTGGGAAGAACTGAAAAAGCTTCCGGGGATCGGTTCCTATACGGCCGGAGCCATCGCTTCCATTGCCTATGGGATTCCCGTACCCGCCGTGGACGGCAACGTTCTGCGTGTCATATCCCGCGTGACGGGGAGCAGGGAAGATATCTTAAAGCAGTCGGTTAAGAAACAGATGGAGGACCTGCTTCTCGGCGTCATGCCCCGGGAGGGGGCAGGAAACTATAATCAGGCGCTGATTGAGATCGGAGCCATCGTCTGCGTTCCTAACGGGGAGCCGCTTTGCAGGGAATGCCCCATGGCGTCCGTATGTGTTGCGAGACGTGACGGACTCACAAAGGAGATTCCTGTAAAAACGCCGAAGAAAGCCAGAAGGATTGAGAAGAAGACGATACTTGTTCTGGACTGGAAAGGGCGCACGGCGATCCGGAAGCGGGACGACAGCGGCCTTTTGGCGTCCCTCTATGAGTTTCCCAACGAGGATGGGTGGCTGGAGGAGGAGGCGCTTGCTGAAACGTACCGTGTACCGCTGACGGCGGTCCGGTGTCTGCCGGAGGCGAAGCATATTTTCAGCCATGTAGAGTGGCACATGAGGGGATTCGCCGTTGAACTGCAGGAGAAACCGGCAGGAGATTACTTGTGGGTGACTCCGGAAGAGATCAGGGAGACGTACTCACTGCCCGGGGCGTTTAAGGTGTATACTATGAGCACTTGATGAGGTAGTTTACGAATCTAGTGCGAGTCATACCTGAGCACTTAGTGAGGTAGTTTACGAACTTAGTGCGAATGGTATACTATGATGATAAGGTGAGAATAATGAGAAAAATGCTGTTTATCTTTAATCCACGTTCCGGAAAGGCACAGATCAGAAACCGGTTGATGGATATTCTGGATATCTTCACGAAAGCCGGGTATGAAGTATCGGTTCATGTGACCCAGCGGCCGAAGGATGCCATGGAGGTTGCCGCGGCGAGAGGAAAAGACGCGGACATCATCGTCTGCAGCGGCGGTGACGGGACTCTGAACGAGACCATCAGCGGCATGATGACGCTGGACCGGATTCCGGATCTGGGATATATTCCCGCCGGTTCCACCAACGATTTTGCCTCCAGCTTAAAAATTCCGAAAAATATGATTGCCGCGGCGCATTTAGCGGTGGAGGGGGAAGCGTATCCTGTCGATATCGGCAGCTTCTGCGGGGACAGGAATTTCGTTTATATTGCAGCCTTTGGCGCATTTACGGAAGTTTCCTACTTAACACCCCAGGACAAGAAGAATGTGCTGGGCCATCAGGCCTACATGCTGGAGAGTGTGAAGAGCCTGACTTCCATCAAATCCTACCGCATGCGTGTGGAGAGTGAAGAGATTACGCTGGAAGGGGAATTTATCTTTGGAATGGTGACGAATACCATCAGCGTGGGAGGCTTTAAGGGACTTGTCACGCAGAATGTGGCTTTGAATGACGGCGAGTTCGAGGTGCTCTTAATCAGGACTCCGAGAACGCCGCTGGATTTAAGCAACATTGTCAACTACATGTTCCTGAAGGAAGAGCCTAACGAATACGTTCATAAGTTCAGGACAAAGGCGCTCACGGTGATTCCGGAAGAACCGGTAGACTGGGTTCTGGATGGGGAATTTGGAGGTACACGCATGGAGACTCAGATCATAAATCTGCAAAAACAGATCCGGATTATGAGAAATCCTTCCAAAAAACAATAAATCTGCAATTTAACGCAGAAATATGTTGAAATATGTAATCCGGTAGTATATAATGAAAAGTTGTGTGGGCTTTTATGTATACTTCTTAGCGAAAGGACGTTATTAAGTGGAAAAAGATAATTTTTTAGAGAAGCTGGGGAAGCTCGTGGAACTGGGAAAAACAAAGCATAATGCTTTGGACGTAACGGAGATTAACAACTTCTTTATGGGGGACTCACTGACCCCGGAGCAGATGGATCAGATCTATTCGTACCTGGAGAATCGCGGCGTTGACGTGATCCCGGTAATTGATGACTCGATACTGGCTGATGATGTGCTCCTGTCAGATGATGCTCTGCTGCTCGACGATGATCTGGATGACAGCTTTATAAAAGGGGCAGACGAGGAGGATATTGACCTCGATGCCATTGACTTGCTGGAGGGAATAGGTACAGAAGATCCTGTCCGCATGTATTTAAAAGAGATCGGTACCGTTCCGCTTCTGAGTGCGGACGAGGAACTGCGTCTTGCAAAGAGAAAGGCCGATGGGGATGAAGATGCGAAGGAACGCTTGATAGAAGCGAATTTAAGACTGGTTGTCAGCATCGCCAAACGGTATACCGGCCGCGGTATGAGCTTTTTAGACCTTGTTCAGGAAGGGAATTTAGGTCTTATTAAGGGCGTTGAGAAGTTCGATTATACAAAAGGTTATAAGTTAAGTACATATGCTACGTGGTGGATCCGTCAGTCCGTAACAAGGGCGCTTGCCGATCAGGCGAGGACAATCCGTGTTCCGGTGCATATGGTCGAAACCATCAATAAAATGTCAAAAATGCAGAGAAAGCTGACGCTGGAACTGGGCTATGAGCCATCCGTTACCGAGCTCGCAGACGCACTCGATATGTCTGAGGACAAGGTTATGGAGATCATGCAGATTGCCAGAGAACCAGCCTCTCTGGAGACTCCGATCGGTGAAGAAGATGATTCCAACTTAGGCGATTTTGTCGCTGACAACAATGTGGTGACTCCTGAGGGAAATGTGGAGTCTGTGATGCTCCGGGAGCATATCGACGCATTGCTCGGTGATTTAAAGGAGAGAGAGCGCCAGGTTATCGTACTGCGCTTCGGCCTGGAGGATGGACATCCGCGTACACTGGAAGAGGTAGGCAAAGAATTTAATGTAACACGTGAACGTATCCGGCAGATTGAGGCGAAGGCACTTAGAAAGCTCAGAAATCCGGTGCGCAGCAAACGAATCAGAGACTTCCTGTAGGAAGCAGAAAGGAGGCGTGGCATGAGAGTGCACACGCCTTTTTTGGGTCCCATGGAAAACGCTTCCATGAACATGCAGGGCGTTATTCCATACGAAACTTATAGACGGCGGCGGGTTCCATAAGGAGCACCATTCTTCGCCTGTGAATCAGAGGAGGATATAAGAGGATGAACCACAGAAATTATCAGAAAGAGCTGGACACCATACTGGAAGACTTTGAGAAACAGGGGAAGGTGCCGAGACTGCTGCTTCACAGCTGCTGTGCTCCCTGCAGCAGCTACGTTCTGGAATACTTATCGAAATACTTTGAGATTACGCTGTACTATTATAACCCGAATATCTACCCGATTCAGGAGTATATGAAGCGGGTAAAGGAGCAGGAGAAGCTGATCTCCGAGATGAAGTTTGTGCATCCTGTGCTCTTCCGGACAGGACCCTATGAGCCGGATGAATTTTTCCGGATTGCTAAAGGGCTCGAGAAGGTTCCGGAAGGCGGAGAACGCTGTTTTAAATGTTTCGATTTGCGGCTCCGGGAGGCTGCAAAGGTCGCATCGGCCGGCCGTTATGATTATTTTACGACAACGCTTACCATCAGCCCGTTAAAAAACGCGGACAAGCTAAATGAGATCGGAGAGAAGCTGGCGAAGGAGTACCGCGTGGCGTTCCTTCCCTCCGATTTTAAGAAAAAAGACGGATATAAGCGGTCTGTGCAGCTGTCGGAAGAATACGGTCTGTACCGCCAGGATTACTGCGGATGCATATATTCCAGGGAGGCGGGGAAATAGGCTGAAACAACTTGACACCAAATGGGAATTGTAATAAAATTGACACTAAGGAGTATATAGATTAGAGGATAAAGGAGATAATATTATGTTAACAAAAACACTTACTGTTGTAAATCCATCCGGACTTCATTTAAGACCAGCGGGAGTTCTTTCCCAGACAGCCATGAAGTTTAAATGCGACATCATCATCGAGTGCGGCGAGAAGAGAATCGTTGCAAAGAGCGTATTAAACGTTATGGCAGCAGGCATCAAGTGCGGTACAGAGATCAACTTAATCTGTGACGGCGAGGATGAAGAAGAAGCTATGAAGAGCATGAGCGAAGCGATCGAAAGCGGACTCGGCGAGATGTAATGGACAAGTTTTAAAAAGCGAATGACAGGTAGAAGCTTGGCGGAGAGGAAATGATTCTTTTCCGCCAATTTTTTTGCCGAAATACAGCGGGATATCTGGCGTACAGCCTGCCGCCGATGAAAATGTTCATATACTGACGGGAGAAAATTATGGGTACAGGAATTATGATATGCGGCTTAAATGGTACTGGAAAAAGTACATTAGGAAAAGCCCTTGCTGAGAAGCTGCATTTTTATTTCATAGATAATGAAAATCTCTATTTTTCCGGGACAGAGCTTTCCTGCGTCTATGCCGCTCCGCGTACCCGCGAAGAAGCTGAAACTCTTCTTTTCCGCGAGATGAAGGCACATGAGAATTTTGTGTTTGCTTCTGTGAAAGGAGATTATGGGGAAGCTGTCTGTCCCTTTTTTCAGTATGCGGTATTGATTTCTGTTCCAAAGGATATTCGGCTGCAGCGGGTTAAAAACCGTTCTTTTCAGAAATTCGGCAGCAGAATGCTGCCAGGCGGAGATTTATATGGGCAGGAGGAACGGTTTTTTGATTTTGTTAAATCCAGATCAGAGGATACGGTTGAAGAATGGGTGCAGGGCTTAAGCTGTCCTGTCATAAGAATTGACGGGACAAAGCCTGTGGAAGAAAACATAAATCTTATCTTGAAGCAAATAAATTTTCATACTCTGAGTGTGTAGTTAAGAAGATCATTGAGAAATACTGGAAAAAGGTTAATCGCAGGTAAAAAATCCGCCTAAATTGTTGAAAATTATTAGATTAATACAAAAAATAGATGAATAAAAGGGATATAACCCTGAAATGTCAAATAATCTGACATCTTATGCAAAAAAAGGGGTTTACAAATGGAACCGGATGTAGTATTATCTAAAAAAGTTAAAGCAAAGGCAGAGAGCGGCAGAAGCCGAAGATGTCATAATAAGAAAATATGGAACACAGGCCCGACGACGAGCATAGTAAGCCGCGGGTCTGTGTTTTTTTGATATTACAGGAAATTACTCCTGTGGTATCAAAAAGCCATCCGAGCAGGACCGCCCTGCGGCGGGCCGCCTTGTGCTTCGACAAAAAATCTGCCGCTGCTTGGTACCCCTGTTAAAAAGTACAGCCAGAAAGGATGAAATTATGGTTAAGAATTCAAAATCTCCCACAGAAAAAAAAGTGCCGGATTTATACGATTCCCGCTTTGAGCATGACAACTGCGGAATCGGTGCGGTTGCCAACATGAAAGGCATAAAGAGTCACAAAACGGTGGAGCAGGCCCTTCATATCGTCGAGAATTTAGAGCACCGTGCAGGGAAGGACGCGGAGGGAAAGACGGGCGACGGAGTCGGCATCATGCTTCAGATTTCGCACAAATTTTTTAAGAAGGTCACGAAATCTCTCGGCATCGAAATCGGAGGCGAGAGAGAGTACGGAGTCGGCATGTTTTTCTTTCCCCAGGATGAGCTTGCCAGAAACCAGGCAAAGAAGATGTTTGAGATTATTGTAAGCAAGGAAGGTCTGGAGTTTTCAGGCTGGAGAGATGTGGAGACGCATCCGGAGCTGATCGGCAAAAGAGCGGTGGACTGCATGCCGTATATTGCCCAGGGCTTTGTAAAGAAACCGGCCGACACGGAGAAAGGACTGGACTTTGACCGGAAGCTTTACGTATCACGGCGTGTATTTGAACAGAGCAACGACAATACATACGTGGTATCGCTGAGCAGCCGTACGATTGTATACAAGGGAATGTTTCTGGTAAAGGAGCTGCGCAGGTTTTTCCCTGATTTACAGGATAAGGATTATGAGTCAGCCATTGCCGTGGTTCACTCCCGGTTCAGCACCAACACGAATCCAAGCTGGATGAGGGCGCATCCCAACCGCCTCATCGTCCACAACGGTGAAATCAACACCATCCGCGGCAATGTGGATAAGATGATGGCGCGGGAAGAGACCATGGAATCGAAGTACTTTAAGTACGATATGCACAAGGTGCTCCCGATCATCAATCAGGAGGGCTCCGATTCCGCCATGCTGGATAACGCCCTGGAATTCATGGTGATGAGCGGCATGGAGCTTCCCCTGGCCGTTATGGTGACCATCCCGGCCCCCTGGGCCCACGATAAATCCATGCCTCAGGAGATCAAGGATTTTTACAGCTACTACGCAACCATGATGGAACCGTGGGACGGACCGGCCTCCATCGTATTTTCCGACGGTGATCTCGTCGGTGCGGTTCTGGACAGAAACGGGCTTCGGCCGTCCAGATACTACATTACAGATGATGATCAGATGATCCTGGCCTCTGAGGTGGGTGCCATCGACATTGAACAGAACCATGTGGTCAGAAAGGAGCGCCTACGTCCCGGGAAAATGCTTCTGATCGACACCGTTAAGGGCTGTCTGGTGTCCGACAGCGAGCTGAAGGAGACGTATGCGTCGAGGCAGCCTTACGGCGAATGGCTGGATTCCAATTTAATCGAGCTGAAGGATCTGCCGATCCCCAACAAGGGGGTTCCGGATATGAGTGCGGAACGGCGCTCCAGACTTCAGAAAGCTTATGGCTATACCTACGAGGAATACAAGACCATGATTCTTCCCATGGCCTTAAACGGAGCAGAGGCGGTATCTGCCATGGGAGCCGACAGTCCGCTGGCAGTGCTGAGCAGAAAGCATCAGCCGCTGTTTAACTACTTTAAACAGATGTTTGCGCAGGTGACGAATCCGCCGATTGACTCTATCCGGGAAGAGATTGTGACGTCGACTGCGGTATACGTTGGCGAAGAGGGGAATATTCTGGAGGAAACGGCGGAAAACTGTAAGATTCTGAAGGTCAGCAACCCGATTTTGACATGCACGGACTTAATGAAGATCAAATACATGAAGCGGCCGGGTTTCCAGACGGAAGTCATTCCGATCACCTATTATAAGAACACATCCCTGGAAAAAGCGATTGACAGACTGTTCCTGGAGGTCGACCGGGCACACCGGGATGGGGCGAATATTATCATTCTCTCCGATCGGGATATCGATGAGAATCACGTGCCGATTCCGTCGCTTCTGGCGGTATCCGCCCTGCAGCAGCATCTGGTGAAGACGAAGAAACGTACCTCTGTGGCGCTGATTCTGGAGAGCGGAGAGCCCAGAGAGGTACACCATTTCGCCGCCCTTTTAGGATACGGGGCTTGCGCAGTCAATCCGTATCTGGCGCAGGAATCGATCCGGGCTCTGATTGAAAGCGGAATGCTGGAAAAGGACTATTACGCCGCGGTGGAAGATTATAATAACGCAGTACTCCATGGAATTGTTAAGATTGCGTCGAAAATGGGCATTTCCACGATCCAGTCGTATCAGGGGGCGCAGATCTTTGAGGCCATCGGCATTTCAAAGAGTGTGGTGGAAAAGTATTTTACTGATACAGTGAGCCGCGTTGGCGGCATTACGCTGGACGATATCGCCAATGATGTGGATACACTCCATTCCATGGCTTTTGATCCTCTGGGGCTTGATGTGGATCTGACGCTGGAGAGCGTCGGAAGCCATAAGGCGCGGGCGGGTCAGGAGGAACATCTCTACAATCCGCTTACCATTCATTTGCTTCAGGAGGCGACCAGAACGGGAAGCTACGAGACGTTTAAGCAGTACACGCACGCACTGAATGAAGAAGGCCAGACGGTGAATCTAAGGAGCCTGATCGACTTCGATTATACGAAGCAGAAGGCCGTTCCCATCGATGAGGTGGAAAGCGTGGAATCCATTGTGAAGCGGTTTAAAACCGGTGCCATGTCCTACGGGTCCATCTCCGGAGAAGCCCATGAGACCCTGGCCATCGCCATGAACAGGATTCATGGGAAATCCAACAGCGGCGAAGGCGGAGAGAGCCTGGAGCGTCTTACGGTGGGCGCCGACGGGCTGAACCGGTGTTCTGCAATCAAACAGGTGGCTTCCGGGCGGTTCGGTGTGACCTCGCGCTATTTAGTCAGCGCAAAAGAGATCCAGATCAAGATGGCCCAGGGGGCGAAGCCCGGCGAGGGCGGCCAGCTTCCGGGCGGCAAGGTGTATCCGTGGGTGGCAAAGACGAGACATTCCACAACGGGAGTGGGACTGATCTCTCCGCCGCCGCACCACGATATCTACTCCATCGAGGATCTGGCGCAGCTGATCTACGATTTAAAGAATTCCAACACCGAGGCCAGAATCTCGGTGAAGCTGGTATCGGAAGCGGGGGTTGGAACCGTGGCGGCGGGTGTCGCCAAATCGGGGGCACAGGTGATCCTGATTTCCTCTTTTGACGGAGGCACGGGAGCGGCTCCGAGAAACTCCATTTACAATGCAGGACTTCCATGGGAGCTGGGAGTGGCGGAAGCGCATCAGACTCTGATCATGAATGGTCTGCGCGATAAAGTGATTCTGGAGACCGACGGCAAGCTGATGACAGGCCGCGATGTGGCGATTGCCTGCATGCTGGGCGCCGAAGAGTTTGGGTTTGCGACAGCACCGCTCGTAACCATGGGCTGCGTGATGATGCGCGTCTGCAACCTGGACACGTGTCCGGTGGGCATTGCAACGCAGAATCCGGAGCTTCGGAAGCGTTTTAAGGGAAAACCGGAATACGTGGTCAATTTCATGTATTTCATTGCCCAGGAACTGCGGGAGTATATGGCTAAGCTGGGAATCCGTACGGTGGATGAACTGGTGGGACGCACCGATCTGCTGAAGAAGAAGGAGCATATTTCCTCCAAACGGGCGGATAAGGTAGATCTGTCCGCTATACTGGGAAACCCGTACGCGGGCCAAAAACTGGCCGGTTACAACCACAAATCAGTCTACAGCTTTGAACTGGAGAAGACGATTGATGAGAAAATCCTTTTGAAGAAGCTGAGACCGGCACTGATCAACGGGCAGAAGAAGAGCATTCAGATCGACGTTTCCAACACGGACCGTGCACTGGGAACCATGTTCGGATCTGAGATCACGAGGCTGTATCCCGAAGGACTTCCGGAAGATACGTATACCGTGAACTGTACGGGAAGCGGCGGCCAGAGCTTTGGTGCGTTTATTCCGAAGGGGCTGACACTGGAGCTGGTGGGAGACAGCAATGATTACTTCGGCAAGGGCTTATCCGGAGGAAAGCTGATCGTCTATCCGCCTAAGGGTGTGACCTTTCGGGCTGAGGAAAACATCATTATCGGCAACGTGGCTCTATACGGGGCAACCAGCGGAAAGGCGTTTATCTGCGGAGTGGCAGGCGAGCGGTTCTGTGTACGCAATTCCGGCGCCACCGCGGTGGTGGAAGGCGTGGGAGACCACGGATGCGAGTATATGACAGGCGGCCGTGTCGTTGTGCTGGGATCGACAGGCAAGAATTTTGCGGCCGGTATGAGCGGCGGAATTGCCTATGTTCTGGATGAAAAAAGGGATTTGTATAAGCGGCTGAACAAGGAGATGGTTTCCTTTGAGGAGGTTACCAATAAGTACGATGTTCTGGAACTGAAGGAAATGATAAAAGAGCATGTGGCTTACACCAATTCTGCAAGAGGAAAAGAGATTCTCGACAGCTTTGGAGAGTATCTTCCGAAATTTAAGAAGATTATGCCTCACGATTACCGCCGGATGATGAATACCATCGTCCAGATGGAGGAGAAGGGCTTAAGCAGTGAGCAGGCGCAGATCGAGGCATTTTATGCAAATACGAAGAAGTGAGGAGGAAAAACATGGGAAAGCCAACAGGATTTTTAGAATATGACAGAATGACAGGAAGGGCGGCAGACCCCAAAAGCCGGATTAAGAATTACGATGAATTCCACCTTCCACTTTCGGAGAAGGAGCAGAGATGCCAGGGAGCCCGCTGCATGGACTGCGGCGTGCCGTTCTGCCAGTCGGGAGTGATGATAAAGGGAATGGTTTCCGGCTGTCCCCTGAACAATCTGATCCCGGAATGGAACGATCTGGTCTATACGGGGACGTGGGACCAGGCGTATAACCGTTTAAAAAAGACCAACAGCTTTCCGGAGTTTACCTCCCGGGTGTGTCCGGCTCCCTGTGAAGCGGCCTGCACCTGCGGGTTAAACGGAACTCCGGTGGCGATTAAGGAGAATGAGGGAGCCATTATACGGCGTGCTTATGAGACGGGTATCGCCGGCCCGAAGCCGCCGAAGATCAGGACCGGGAAAACGGTGGCCGTCATCGGCTCCGGACCGGCCGGTCTGGCTGCGGCGGACCAGTTAAATAAGCGGGGCCACAGTGTGACGGTGTTCGAGCGGGAAGACCGCATCGGTGGTCTGCTGATGTATGGAATCCCCAATATGAAGCTGGAAAAATGGGTGATTGACCGGAAGGTGGAGGTGATGAAGGAGGAGGGAATCTCGTTTGTCACAGGAGCCGATGTGGGAAAGAACCACAAGGCAAAGGATATCTTAAAGGATTTTGACCGCGTGATCCTGGCCTGCGGTGCGTCCAATCCCCGCGATATTAAGGTGCCGGGAAGAGACTCGGAGGGAATTTATTATGCGGTGGATTTTCTCAAATCCACGACGAAGAGTCTTCTGAATTCCAATATGCAGGATAAGTCGTATCTGCCGGCGAAGGGAAAGCAAGTGATTGTCATCGGAGGCGGTGATACGGGGAATGACTGTGTGGGAACCGTCATCCGCCACGGCTGTGCGTCGGTTCTTCAGCTGGAAATGATGCCGAAGCTTCCTGAGAAGAGGACGCCTGACAACAGCTGGCCGGAATGGCCGCGGGTGACGAAGACGGACTACGGTCAGGAGGAAGCCATCGCCGTATTTGGCTCCGATCCCAGACTGTATCAGACGACGGTGAAGGAGTTTGTAAAGGATAAGAACGGAAAAGTGGCAAAAGCCGTGCTTCTGTCGCTGGAACCGAAAAAGGACGAGAAGACGGGCCGGATCACGATGGAACCGGTGGCCGGAAGCGAGAAGGAGGCAGCTGCTGATCTGGTACTGATTGCCGCGGGATTTTCAGGGTGCCAGAGTTATGTGGCGGATGCCTTCGGCGTGAAGCTGAATGCAGGAACGAATGTGGAAACAGAGGCAGGAAGATATAAGACGAATGTGGAGCGGGTGTTTACCGCAGGTGATATGCGGAGAGGGCAGTCGCTGGTGGTCTGGGCGATCCGGGAAGGAAGAGAGGCGGCAAAGGAGGTCGATGAGAACCTGATGGGGTATACGCTGCTGGAGTAAATGTGATGAAGTTGGACGGGGGAGAACACAGGAGACTGGGAGAAAAAAATAAAAGCCGGAAATCTTTAGCTGCAGGATTTCCGGCTTTTATTTCATGGTAATTGCTTTGAATGCAGTGGCTGGTTATACGTTGAATCGGAAGAGTACAACATCCCCGTCTTTTACCACATACTCTTTTCCTTCCATTCGGACAAGGCCCTTTTCCTTAGCCGCTGTATAAGTGCCGCAGTCGAGGAGATCCTGGTAGTTGACTACCTCGGCTTTGATGAAGCCGCGCTCGAAATCGGAGTGGATCTTGCCGGCGGCCTGGGGGGCCTTGGTTCCCACTTTGATGGTCCATGCTCTCGTCTCTGTTGGGCCTGCCGTTAAATAGCTGATGAGGCCCAGGAGATGATAGCTGGCGGCGATCAGTTTTTCGAGGCCGGATTCGGTAAGGCCTAAGTCCTCTAAGAACATCTTGCGCTCGTCGTCCTCCAGTTCGGCAATTTCCTGCTCAATCTGGGCACAGATAACGAACACTTCACTGCCGTTCCCCGCCGCGAAGCCGCGGACCTGCTTTACGTATTCATTGGATGCACCGTCGTCGGCCAGGTCGTCTTCGCTTACGTTGGCGGCGAAGATGACCGGCTTGTAAGTGAGAAGATTTAAGGAGGCAACGAATTCCTGTGCATCGTCATCATCAAATTCCATGCTGCGGGCCAGCTTGCCATCTTCTAAGTGAGCCTTCACCGCCTTTAAGATCTCCAGCTCTTTTGCCAGAGATTTATCGTTAAAAGCGCTCTTTGCCGTCTTGGAGATTCGTCTCTCCAGAATCTCCAGATCGGAGAAGATCAGCTCTAAATCGATGGTATCAATATCTCTTAAGGGATCCACACTGCCATCCACGTGGATGACGTTGCCATCCTCGAAGCAGCGGACAACGTGTACAATGGCGTCCACTTCTCTGATGTTGGAAAGAAACTGGTTTCCCAGACCTTCGCCCTTGGAAGCGCCTTTTACGAGTCCTGCGATGTCCACAAATTCGATGACCGCGGGAGTGATTTTTGCTGAGTCATAGAGAGCGGCCAGCTTTCCCAGGCGCTCATCCGGCACGGGAACCACGCCTACGTTTGGATCAATCGTACAGAACGGATAGTTGGCCGATTCCGCGCCGGCCTTTGTAAGAGAGTTGAAGAGTGTGCTTTTACCTACATTCGGCAGTCCAATAATTCCTAATTTCATAATTCATTACCTTCCTGTAATTTTATTATCTATTGATTCCATCCACATTTCAGAGATCGGACTCAAAATGACATAATAACTATGTTTTTTTAGGTTGATTTTTTTCTGTAACTAATATAGAATAGCATATTATCCATAAAAATAAAAGAGTCAAACTGAACTTGCTCCTGATTTTGTCGAATTATGGTCGAATATGTCGGGCGAATCTGTTTGATTTTTGGCATATCACGGGGTAAAATAAAGAAAACATGAAAGGAGAAAACAATGGCAAATACGGCAGATATTAGTTTTGTGCATTTGGGGATTACCATCGACCATTTGCAGAACAGTATCTCGATATTTGGATTCCGCATAGCGTTTTACGGGATTATCATTGGGATTGGAATACTGGCTGGTCTCTGGGTTGCGACGAGCGACGCGAAAAGGAGGGGACAGGACCCTGATATATATCTGGATTTTGCCCTGTATGGAATTATCTTTTCTATTATAGGAGCTCGTATCTATTACGTCATTTTTGACTGGGAGAATTACAGGGACAACCTGATTCAGATCTTTAACTTAAGGGCAGGCGGACTGGCTATATACGGCGGGGTAATTGCCGCGGTCATTACGCTGACTGTCTATACCAGAAAGAAAAAGCTTTCTTTCTTTTCAATGGCTGACAGCGGCTGCCTTGGACTGATAACCGGACAGATTATAGGAAGATGGGGAAACTTCTTTAACTGTGAGGCGTTTGGCGGATATACGGACAGCCTTTTTGCCATGAGAATCAGAAGAGCGCTGGTCAACGAAAGCATGATATCCCAGGATCTGTTAAACCATCTGATTGTGAAGGACGGTGTAGAATATATACAGGTACATCCGACCTTTCTATATGAATCAGTCTGGAACCTGGGGGTATTGGCATTCATGCTGTGGTATCGCAAACGTAAGAAGTTTAATGGGGAAATGCTTCTTATTTACCTGCTGGGATATGGTCTGGGGAGAGTCTGGATCGAAGGGCTCAGAACGGACCAGCTTATATTCTTTAACACGGGAATTGCTGTATCCCAGGCATTGTCATTGGTATTAGTAGTGATATCAGCTTTGGTGCTCATCTGGAAACACAGACAGATACGATTAAAGAGCAAAGGAGAAGACTGATATGATATCAAAAGAAGAGCTGATCTGCAAGATCGAAGAGGCAAGAGATAAATTAAACAGAAGTATTGACACCGAGCAGGACAGCGGCACTGTCTATAAAAGAAGTGTGGAGCTGGATCAACTGATAGAACAATATATAGTAGCCGGTTATTAAAAATAGGGTTTGTTTTAAGGCGGTAACGTAATCATACGTTATCGTCTTATTTTTTTTGTGTTTTTTAGAAAATTACCTTGCTATTTCCTTACAAATGTACTAAAATTAATCTACAAGTGGTGGAAAGTGGTACAAAGTGGTAGAGAATGGAGGAAGAGTGGTGTAAACTCTCTCTCCGATGTACAAGCAGGTGATTAGTATGTTCATGGGCGAATACAATCATACAGTCGATGCAAAAGGGCGTCTGATCGTCCCGTCGAAGTTCAGAGAACAGCTTGGTGAAGAGTTCGTCGTGACGAAGGGCTTGGATGGCTGTTTATTTGTGTATGACAACGAAGAGTGGAAAGCCCTTGAAGAAAAATTAAAAAGCCTGCCGCTGACCAACACAAACGCCAGAAAGTTTAACAGATTCTTTCTGGCCGGTGCATCTTCCTGTGAAGTGGACAAGCAGGGAAGGATTCTCCTTCCGGCTGTGCTCCGTGAGTTCGCGGGTATCGAAAAGGATGCAGTGCTTGTGGGTGTAGGAAGCCGCATTGAAATCTGGAGCAAGGATGCGTGGACAGCAGCCAATACATATGATGATATGGAAGAAATCGCTGAGAATATGGAAGGACTTGGAATATGATGTTTGAACACAAGTCAGTGCTGCTTTACGAAACCATTGACAGCCTGAATGTAAAACCAGATGGAATTTATGTGGATGGAACGCTTGGGGGCGGAGGACATGCTCTGGAAGTATGCAGACGCCTCGGGGAATACGGAAGATTAATCGGAATTGACCAGGATGCGGACGCCATCGCGGCGGCATCGGAGCGGCTTCGTGACTATGAAGACAGAGTTACGATCGTGAGAAGCAATTACGAAGAGATACAATCGGTACTAAAGGATTTAGGGATCGAAAAGGCAGACGGCATTTATCTGGATCTTGGAGTTTCCTCCTACCAGCTGGACACACCGGAACGGGGATTTACGTACCGGGAGGAGGACGCTCCGCTGGATATGAGGATGGATCAGAGAAATACACGGACGGCCGCCGATATCGTGAATACGTACAGCGAATTTGATTTATACAGAATAATCCGTGACTACGGAGAGGACAAGTTTGCTAAGAATATCGCAAAACATATCGTGAGGGCCAGAGAGACAAAACGGATTGAGACTACAGGAGAATTAACAGAGATTATTAAGGAAGCGGTTCCCGCAAAGGTTCGTGCGGTGGGCGGTCATCCTTCAAAGAAGACGTTCCAGGCGATCCGGATCGAACTGAATCAGGAACTGGAGGTTTTAAATAATTCTATTGATACGATGATCGACTTATTGAACCCGGGTGGAAGGCTGGCTGTTATCACCTTCCATTCGCTGGAAGACAGAATCGTAAAGATTCGCTTCCGTAATAATGAGAATCCCTGTACCTGTCCGCCGGATTTTCCAGTCTGTGTCTGCGGCAAAGTCAGCAAAGGCCGGGTAATCACCAGAAAACCTGTTGTTCCGTCAGAAGAAGAGATTAACGGGAACAAGAGATCGAAGAGTTCGAAGCTTCGAGTATTTGAGCGGATTTAAAAAGGGAGGAAAAGAGCATGGCTGCTAGAAAGAATGTGCATTCTTACCGTAGTGCTGCCTACGTACAGGGAAATGCTGTCCGTAAGCTGGAACCTGAGCGCGTACCGGTAAGACGTTCACCAGATGAAGTACGCCGTCCGGCTGTAAACCATAAAGTCAGACGGAACCGTGAAAAAGCCTTACAGATGGATTTGCCTTATGTAATTATGCTGACCATCGCAGCAGTCTGTACGCTCTATTTGTGTGTGAATTATCTGCATCTTCAGTCTTCCATCACGACGCGGATTCATACGATCGAGAACCTGGAAGCGGAGCTGGAGATGTTAAAGACTGAGAACGATGCCCTGCAGACGAACATTAATACTTCCGTTGATTTGGACCATGTATACAAAGTTGCCACAGAGGAACTTGGCATGGTCTACGCCAATAAAAATCAGATTCTTCAGTATGATAAGACGGAAAGTGAGTATGTAAGGCAGAATGAAGACATCCCGAAACACTAAGCATAAAAATAGAAAAACGAAGATATTTCCAAGATACATGCAGGAAAAGCTGGCGATTACCGTCTTGGTAGTTACGCTGGCTTTGTTTGCATTGGTTATGGTCTTATACGATTTGATGACCAACAAAAAGGATGATTTTAACCAGATCGTTCTGTCACAGCAGGAGTATGACAGCCGTACCATTCCGTTCCGGCGGGGCGATATTCTGGACCGCAACGGAACGTATCTGGCGACGAGTGAGAAGGTGTATAATCTGATCCTGGATCCCAAGCAGATTATGTCGGACCCGGATGCCTACTTAGAGGCATCGGTAAGCGCCCTGGTGGACTGCTTCGGTTACGACCGGACGGAGATGATGAATCTGATCAATGAGAAAAAGGACAAATACTATATCCGCTATGCCAAACAGCTGACTTACGATCAGAAAGAAAATTTTGAGAAGTATAAGGACCAGAAGAGAGATGAGTTCAAGAAGGCCGGAGACGGAAAGGGCATTCGCGGAATCTGGTTTGAAGATGAATATAAGAGAATCTATCCCTACAATTCTGTGGGCTGCAATGTGATCGGCTTTGCCAGAGACGACGGCATGGACGGAAGCGGCGGGATCGAGCAGTACTACAACTCCACACTGATGGGAACCAACGGCAGGGAGTACGGCTATTTAAATGACGATTCCAATCTGGAGCGGGTCATCAAACCGGCGTCCAACGGCAATACGGTCGTTTCCACGATTGATACCAACGTTCAGAAGATTGTTGAGAAGTATATTACGGAATGGGAACAGGAAGTCGGAAGCAAACGGGTTGGGGTTATCGTCATGGATCCCAATAATGGTGAGGTCCTGGCTATGGCCAACGATAAGTCTTTCGATTTAAACAATCCCAGACAGCTCCGGCCGGAGTACACGGACGATGTGGTGAAGCAGCTGGGCATTCAGGAGGCTATCGACGATTACCGCAGAAAAAATAAGGACGCGGAACCTCTGACAGAGGACAACGTTTACGCCCACTACTCCAACGATGAGATCATGTCCCTCGGAAAGCAGGTGGCGTGGAATCAGACGTGGCGTAATTTCTGTATCAGCGACGGGTTTGAGCCGGGTTCCACTGCCAAGATCTTTACGGTGGCGGCGGCGCTGGAGGAAGGCGCTATCACCGGCAATGAGATGTATACGTGTAACGGTAAGCTGGAGATCGGAGGCTGGCCCATCAGCTGTGTGAACCGGTACGGTCACGGCGATTTAACGGTGGAGCAGGGACTGATGAAGTCGTGTAATGTCGTTATGATGCAGATCGCCCAGAAGGTGGGAAAGCAGAAATTCTACAAATACCAGCAGCAGTTTGGCTTCGGCTCCAAGACCGGTATCGATCTTCCCGGCGAGGCGGACAACAAGGCTCTTATGTATACTGCGGAGACCGCTGATCCGGCATCTCTTGCAACCAACGCCTTCGGGCAGAACTTTAACTGCTCCATGATTCAGATGGCGGCAGCCTACTGTTCGGTCATCAACGGCGGATCGTATTATGAACCCCATGTGGTGAAGCAGATTTTAAATGAACAGGGATCGATTGTGAAAAAGATGGATCCGGTACTGGTTCGTGAGACTGTTTCGGAATCCACCACAAAGTTTATTAACGAGGCTCTCTATAAGACGGTAAACGCCCAGGGCGGTACCGGCTCTGCCGCCAGGGTGGAAGGCTATAAAATCGCAGGTAAAACAGGAACTGCTGAGAAGGTAGGGCGTGACAAGAAAAACTATGTCGTATCCTTCTGCGGCTATGCACCTGCCGATAATCCCCAGGTTCTTGTATATGTGGTCGTGGATGAGCCGCATGTGGAAGAACAGGCTCACAGTACGTATGCCAGCGGAATCTTTCAGAAGATTATGACAGAGATTCTTCCTTATTTAAATATATTCCCGGATACGGATATTACGCCGTCACTTCCGGAGGGCGGGCAGGCAGAACTGCCATCCGAAGAGGGAATCACCAGCTCCACAGAAGGCTCTTCAGAAGAATCCACGGAGGAGAGCACAGAAGCGGGAACACTGGAAAATGGAGAGACGATTCCGCCGGAGGCACTCGATCCTTCCGAGGAAGCGGTAATCGGTCCAAGCGAAGAGGCAGGCTACGGCCTTCCGGGCGCGCTGCCGGGACAGACGAATCCGGTGCGGCTGCCTCAGACCAGCTCCTCGTCCGCAGAAGCTTCCGAAACGGAGACAAAGGGAGAATAAAAGTACAGGAATTTCATATACTGTAACAATGATGACGGTGGAGCAGCGTATGAATTCTAATAAAACACATCACAGAGAGAAGATAGCCATCCTGTTTTTCCTGTTATTTCTTGCCATGACAGGTCTAATGGGGCGGCTGTTTTTTCTTATGATATTTGAGTCCGCCCATTACAGCGCCATGGCGGAGGACTTGCATGAAAGAGAGAGAACGATCAAAGCGGCCAGAGGCAACATCATTGATGCCAATGGAACCGTCATCGCCACCAACAGGACAGTCTGCACCATTTCGGTCATCCACAATCAGATCGAAGAGCCGGATCAGGTGGTGTCGGTTTTAAGCAAAGAACTGGGAATCGAGGAAGATGCTGTCAGAAAAAAGGTGGAAAAGTACAGTTCCAGGGAGATTATTAAGACCAATGTGGACAAAGCCCTGGGCGATCAGATCAGAACGTACCACTTGGCGGGGGTGAAGGTGGATGAGGATTACAAACGGTACTATCCATACGACAGCCTGGCCTCCAAGGTGCTGGGGTTCACGGGAGGAGATAACCAGGGGATCATTGGGCTGGAGGTTAAGTACGAGGATTACTTAAAGGGGATGAACGGGAAGATCTTAACCATGTCCGACGCGGCAGGCATCGAGATTGAAAACGCAGCGGAGGACCGGATCGAACCCATCGCCGGACAGGATTTACACGTAAGTCTTGATGTGAACATCCAGAAGTACTGCGAGCAGGCGGCGTACCAGGTGATGGAGAAAAAGGGCGCAAAACGGGTCTCCGTCATCGTCATGAATCCGCAGAACGGGGAGATCATGGCTATGGTGAGCGCTCCGGAATTTAACTTAAATGATCCGTTTACGCTACCGGAGGACCCGGGAAATGTGAGTGCCAAGGAGAAACAGGAGCTGTTAAACCAGATGTGGAGAAACCCCTGCATCAACGATACTTACGAGCCGGGATCCACGTTTAAGATCGTGACGGCGGCAGCGGGCCTGGAATCGGGAGTGGTGAATCTGGAAGACCATTTCTCCTGTCCGGGGTTCCGGATTGTGGAAGACAGAAAGATCCGGTGTCACAAAGTGGGGGGCCACGGTTCCGAGACCTTTCTGCAGGGGATGATGAATTCCTGCAACCCGGTTTTAATCGATGTGGGGCAGCGGCTGGGCGTGGACAATTACTATAAGTATTTTGAGCAGTTCGGCCTGAAGGGAAAGACGGGAATCGATCTGCCCGGTGAGGCCGCAACGATCATGCACAAGAAGGAGAACATGGGGCTGGTGGAGCTTGCCACGGTTTCCTTCGGCCAGTCGTTTCAGATTACTCCCATGCAGCTGATTACCACGGCCTCGGCCATCGTAAACGGAGGCACCCGGGTTACGCCTCATTTTGGCGTCCAGGCGGTCAGCGCGGACGGCGAGGTGATTCACAACTTTACCTATCCGGTGAAGGAGGGAATTGTTTCGGCGGAGACGAGCGAAACCATGCGTTATATTCTGGAAAAGGTCGTCTCTGAGGGAAGCGGAAAAAAGGCGTATCTGGAGGGGTACCGCATAGGCGGAAAAACGGCTACATCGGAAAAACTTCCGAGAAGCCTGAAGAAATACATTTCTTCTTTTATTGGCTTTGCACCGGCGGATAATCCGTCCGTAATAGCTCTGATTACCATCGATGAACCACAGGGAATCTACTACGGCGGAACCATTGCGGCGCCTGTCATTGCCGACATTTTTAAGAATATTCTGCCTTATCTGGGAATTGAAGCAACAGAGGAAAAAACTGTTTCCTCGTTTCGATTCTATAGTTGATTATTCAGGAAAAAAGACGTATACTACTAACTGTGCCCCATTTTGCTGAACGAAGCGAGGGGACTGACTGCTGTTTTAAAAGTACGAATACATAAAATATTGAGGTGTGACATGATTAACGAGACGATACTGGCGATTATCATAGCGTTTGCCATAAGCGCGATACTGTGCCCCATAGTAATACCATTTCTTCACAGATTAAAATTTGGCCAGCAGGTCCGGGAAGAGGGACCGGAAAGCCATTTGAAAAAGCAGGGTACTCCCACGATGGGCGGCCTGATTATCCTGACCAGCATCATCATTACTTCTCTGTTCTACGTGAAGGATTATCCGAAGATCATTCCGATTCTGTTCATGACTGTTGGTTTTGGTATTGTGGGTTTTCTGGATGATTATATCAAGATCGTTATGAAACGCTCCGAAGGGCTTAAACCTTTGCAGAAGATAATCGGCCAGTTTATCATCACAGGCGTCTTTGCATACTATCTTCTGAACTCGAAGGCAGTGGGAACGAGTATGCTGATACCGTTTACCGGCGGTTTTGAACACGGTCTCTATCTGGACCTCGGGATTTTCTTTGTGCCGGTCCTGTTCTTTATTGTGCTGGGAACCGACAACGGCGTGAACTTTACCGACGGACTCGACGGACTCTGTACCAGCGTGACGATTCTGGTGGCGACCTTCTTAACGGTGGTGGCTTTGGGAGAGAAGGCCGGGATCAGCCCGATTACAGGCGCGGTCGTAGGAAGCTTACTGGGATTTCTGCTGTTTAACGTCTATCCGGCCAGAGTGTTTATGGGAGATACCGGTTCCCTGGCGCTCGGCGGGTTTGTGGCATCCAGCGCGTATATGATGCAGATGCCGATTTTTATCGCGATCATTGGATTTATCTATCTGGTGGAGGTTCTGTCAGATATTATACAAATCACGTATTTCAGAAAAACAGGCGGAAAGAGATTTTTTAAGATGGCGCCGATCCATCATCATTTTGAGATGTGCGGCTGGTCTGAGACCAGAGTTGTAGCTGTTTTTTCGATTGTGACGGCGATTCTCTGCCTGCTGGTATATCTTGGACTGTAAAGAAGGAGAGTAACCTATGAGTCAGAAAATATTAGTTGCAGGGAGCGGAAAGAGCGGTATTGCCGCTTCGAAAATGGCGCTCGATACAGAACACGAAGTGATTCTCTACGACAGCAATGAGGCGCTTGATGCGGAGGCGGTCCGGGGGCAGTTTAAAGAGGAAGAGGCAATAGAAGTGCTCCTTGGGGAACTGAAAAAAGAGTCATTAAAGGACGTGGGCCTCTGCGTCATCAGTCCCGGAATCCCGCTTGACGCACCGTTTGTCGAAGTGCTTAAGGCGTGTGAGATACCGGTATGGAGCGAGATTCAGCTCGCTTACCACGATGCAAAGGGAAAGCTGGCTGCCATAACGGGGACAAACGGAAAGACGACCACGACATCTCTGGTGGGAGAGATCCTGAGTGCATACTATAAAGAGGTGTTTGTAGTAGGAAATATCGGAACGCCGTACACCTCCACTGCACTCCGCACCACGGATCAGTCTTATACGGTAGCGGAGATCAGCAGCTTTCAGCTGGAAACCATCACGGATTTCAGACCGGATGTGAGCGCGATCCTGAATATTACGCCGGATCATTTAAACCGCCATAAGACGATGGACTGTTACATAAACGTAAAAGAACGCATTGCAGAGAATCAGACAAAGGAGGATGCCTGCATCCTCAATTACGATGATCCGGTCCTGCGCCGGTTCGGGGAGACCATTGCTCCGAGAGTCATCTATTTCAGCAGCAGGGAACTGCTTCCTGAGGGAATCTGTCTGGATGGCGACATGATCATACGCAACCACGACGGCGTGCGCATGGAGATTATCAATATCCATGATATGAACCTGCTGGGCCGCCACAACCACGAGAACGTCATGGCCGCAGCCGCTATAGCCATGGAACTGGGCGTTCCGCTGGAGACCATACAGAGCGTGATCCGGGATTTTAAGGCAGTGGAACACCGGATCGAGTTCGTGGCGGAGAAGGCAGGCGTAAAGTACTATAATGACTCCAAGGGAACGAATCCAGACGCGGCGATCCAGGCGGTAAATGCCATGCCGGGTCCCACGATTTTGATTGCGGGAGGCTACGATAAGAATTCCGAGTATGACGAATGGATCAGATCGTTCGGCAAAAAGGTAAGATACATGGTCCTCTTAGGCCAGACGAGAGAGAAAATCGCCGAGTGCGCCGCCAGACATGGCTTTACCAATGTCATGTATGCGGAAGACATGCAGGAGGCGGTCAGAGTTTGTGCATCCTATGCGAATGCCGGAGAATACGTGCTGTTGTCACCCGCCTGCGCCAGCTGGGGCATGTTTAAAGATTATGAAGAGCGGGGCGACATTTTCAAGGAGTGCGTGCGTAATCTGTAGCAGGATGCGGTGATCGCTCATTAAAGTTTTGGCGAGGAGGAATGAGATGGCGGAAAACAGGCCTAATAAGAAGAAAAACAAACCGCGCCGTTTTTATGATTACAGCCTGCTGTTTACGGTGATATTTTTGACCGTGTTCGGTCTGGTTATGATATACAGTTCCAGCTCCTACGCTGCCCAGATAAAGTATGATGATGCGGCCTATTTTATGATGAGACAGGCAAAGATCGCCCTGGCCGGCTTTGTCATCATGCTGATTATCTCCAAGATGGATTATCACTGGTATGCAAGATTTGCCGTTCTGGCCTATGTTCTTTCCTATGTGCTGATGATTGCCACGGCACTGTTCGGTATCGAGAGAAACGGTAAGAAACGGTGGCTCGGAGTGGGCGGTGCCTCAATCCAGCCGACCGAGTTTGTAAAGATCGCCCTGATCGTCATGCTGGCATCCATGATTGTACAGATGGGCAAGAACATCAACGAAAAGAGGGGCGTGGTGCTGGTAATCGTCACCACGCTGCCCATCGCCGGAATTGTAGCGGCCAACAACTTAAGCTCCGGTATTATCATTGCAGGAATCGCGTTTGTCATGCTGTTTGTGGCATGTAAGAAAAAATGGCCGTTTTTTGCCTGCGGGTTTGCAGGCGTGGGGGTGCTGGCATTTGCCGGCCCCATTGCGACGGCCCTGGAGAAGATCGGTCTTTTGAAGGAATACCAGCTTAGCCGTATCTTCGTCTGGCTGGAGCCGGAGAAATACCCTTCCACCGGCGGTTATCAGGTGCTTCAGGGATTATATGCCATCGGTTCCGGCGGACTGGTGGGGAGAGGCTTAGGGGAGAGCATCCAGAAGATGGGATTCGTACCTGAGGCGCAGAACGATATGATATTCTCCATCATCTGTGAGGAACTGGGACTCTTCGGAGCCGTGTCGGTGATCCTGATCTTCCTGTTCATGATCTACCGGTTCATGCTGATTGCAGACAACGCGCCGGATTTATTCGGTGCTCTGCTGGTCGTAGGTGTCATGGGCCACATTGCGATTCAGGTTATCTTAAATATCGCCGTTGTGACCAATACCATTCCCAACACGGGAATCACGCTTCCCTTCATTAGTTACGGAGGCACGTCGGTTTTGTTCCTGATGATGGAAATGGGGATGGTTTTGAGCGTTTCCAATCAGATACGTCTGGAAAGGTGAAAGTCCCCCCTCATTTTATTCGGCGGAATGTGATAACCTTTTTCCCGCTTTTTACATAGGATAGTATATAAGAAGCCACGGGAGGTATCGGATTGTCGGTCATAGAAGTCCAGGGGCTTACGCCCTTAGAAGGTGAGATAAAGATCCAGGGTTCCAAGAATGCCGTTCTGCCCATGATGGCGGCGGCTATTCTTCATAAAGGCACGACAGTAATAGAAAATGTCCCCAGGATACAGGATGTGTTCTGTATGCTGGGGATACTTGACAGTATCGGCTGTAAATGCCGTTTGGAAGGAAACCGGCTGAAGATTGATGCATCCGTAGTTACAGAGACGGAAATACCGAAAAAGTTTGTGAAGAGTATGCGCTCCTCGATCATTGTTTCAGGGCCGCTGTTAGGACGGATGAAGAGAGCCGTTACCAGCTTTCCCGGGGGCTGCTCCATCGGGGAACGGCCGATTGACTTACATCTGGCGGCGCTTGACGCGATGGGTGCTATAATCGAAAAGGACGGAGAGGAATTAAAGGCTGTTACGGGACAGCTGACGGGAGCCGATATCCATTTCCCGTTTCCGAGTGTGGGAGCAACAGAGAACGCGCTGATGGCCGCCGTGCTGGCGGAGGGCGTTACCGTGATCCACGGTGCCGCACGGGAACCTGAGATTGAAGAACTCTGCCTGTTTTTAATTGGTATGGGTGCCCGGATTCATGGAGTGGGAAGTTCGAACCTGGTCATTGAAGGGGTGGCCGGCCTCCATGACTCCATATTTACCGTAACCGGCGACAGGATTGTGGCCGGTACTTATCTTCTTGCGGTCATGGCCGCAGAGGGAAATGTGACTCTGACGGGAATCCGGCCGGCTCACATGGAAGCGGTGCTGCGCTGTGCAGAGGAGATGGGGGCAGAGGTCAGGAGATACGATGACCGGATTTCTGCAGCCATGGTGGGCCGTCCGTCGGGGTATCATGTAGTGACCAGCCCGTATCCCGGCTTTCCAACGGATTTACAGTCTCCGATGATGGCGGTGATGTCCGTCGCTGAAGGGGAAGGCCGGTTGGAAGAAACTGTATTTGAGGGAAGATTTGGCACTGTAAAAGAATTGCAGAAACTCGGCGCAGATATTATAATAGAGGATAACAGGGCCGATATCCACGGGCTGTACCCCTTAACAGGGGCGGAGGTGGCTGCCAGGGATTTGCGCGGCGGCGCCGCACTGGTGGTTGCGGGCCTGGCCTCGCAGGGTGTGACGCGGATTACAGACTGCAGTCATATCGAGCGGGGGTATGAAGATATCTGCCGGGACTTAAGGAGCCTTGGTGCTGTGATTAGAGGAATGGAATGATAAGACCAGAAAAAAGCAAACGAAAAATCGTAATCGGGATTGCGGCGGCGGTTATCGTCCTACTGGCGGTAATCTTAATGTCCATCCGGATTACAGAGATTACAGTAACGGGTAATAAACAGGTGACCGCCGATGAACTGCGCGGTCTGCTGTTTAAGGATAAGTGGGACCGGAATACGATTTACTGCTTTTACAAAGATCATTTTAAGGAACATGAGCAGATTCCGTTCGTAGAAGATTATAAAATCGTATTCCAGAGCCCGACAAAAGTGGAAGTCATCGTTTACGAAAAGAGTGTTGTCGGATACGTTTCCTATATGGGAAGCTATATGTATTTCGATAAGGATGGTATTATCGTGGAGAGCTCCAGCAATAAGCTTCCGGGAATTCCATGGATAACAGGACTGAAGTACGGCCATATCGCCCTGCACCAGCCCCTCCCCGTGGAAAATAATAAGATTTTCGATGAAATCCTGAATCTGACTCAGCTGCTGTCGACTCATGAGATCACGGTGGACAGGATCCAATATGACACTCATGGCAATGCAAGCCTGATCCTGGGTGACATTACCGTCTATCTCGGCAGCAACGACCAGATGAGCGGAAAGATTTCCGAACTGAAGGATCAGCTCCCCGTGCTGGCCGGCCTTTCGGGGACTCTGTATCTGGACACCTATGACGAGGCTGAGACGGCCACATCGTACCGGTTTGTAAAAAATAAATAAAATTTCCAATCATAACTTATAATTTTGTTGAAAAAGTGGTTGATATTTTCGGTAAAATCAAATATTATATTAGATAGGTCTATAGAGTAAGCTGTTTATGGTTAAAGGAGGATATAATCTTGTTAGAGATTAAGATAAATGAGGCGGATAATGCGGCAAGAATTCTGGTAATCGGTGTGGGCGGTGCCGGAAATAACGCCGTAAACCGTATGATTGATGAGAGTATCGCCGGTGTGGAATTCATCGGAATTAATACAGACAAGCAGGCTCTTCAGTTCTGCAAGGCCCCGACAGCCATGCAGATCGGGGAGAAACTGACAAAGGGGCTTGGCGCAGGCGCGAAGCCTGAGATCGGTGAGAAAGCAGCTGAGGAGAGTTCAGAAGAGCTGGCTCAGGCCATGAAAGGGGCGGACATGGTGTTCGTCACCTGCGGTATGGGCGGCGGCACAGGAACCGGTGCAGCTCCCGTTGTTGCCAAGATTGCAAAAGATATGGGGATTCTGACAGTAGGCGTTGTCACAAAGCCGTTCCGCTTTGAGGCAAAGACGCGTATGTCGAATGCGATTGCAGGTATCGAGCGCTTAAAAGAGAGCGTAGATACCTTAATTGTGATTCCCAATGACCGTCTGCTTGAGATTGTGGACAGGCGTACCACCATGCCGGATGCGCTGAAGAAGGCGGATGAAGTCCTTCAGCAGGCAGTGCAGGGCATTACAGACTTAATCAATGTTCCGGGTCTCATCAACCTGGATTTCGCTGATGTTCAGACCGTCATGACGGACAAGGGCATCGCACATATCGGTATCGGTAAGGCGAAGGGCGACGAGAAGGCTCTCGATGCCGTGAAGCAGGCCGTATCCAGCCCGCTGTTAGAGACCACCATCGAAGGCGCCTCTCACGTTATCATCAATATCTCCGGCGATATCAGCCTGATCGAGGCCAATGAAGCGGCCAGCTACGTTCAGGAGATGGCGGGAGATGACGCGAACATCATCTTCGGCGCCATGTATGACGAGACAGCTCAGGACGAAGCCAGCATTACCGTGATTGCCACCGGCCTTGACATGGGAAGTGAAACCCCTGTCGGCAAGGTTATGACAAGCTTCGGCGGCAGTGCATCCGGCTATACGAGACCGCAGAAACCGGCGGCTCAGCCTGCTCAGAACCAGAATCCTAACCCGAATCAGGAGGCAGCGGCAACCGCACCTGCTTACAATCCGAATTATAACCCGAATTACGGCAGCCCGAACTATGGAAACCAGGGATACAATCCAAACTATAACAAGCCGAATTATGGCGGACAGGCCGGTGCACCAGGTGCTTCCCAGGGTGCCGGACAGCCATACAGACCAACCGTAAACAGAGAAGTTCAGATCAATATTCCGGATTTCTTAAAGAATAAGAGATAAGATGCTACATAATGGGGGGTGCTGCAGATGGCCTTAGCAAAGCGCTGGGACTATCTGCAGCACTCCCTGTTTTAAACGGAGGAAAATGATGTCAGAAGAAAAGAAAACCCGTGAGGACGACTGGGAGCTGTCGGAAGCGTATTATAAGCGCGAGGAAGGGGAGAAAGAATTATCCCTGGAGGATTTTATCACTGAAGAGGATTTACAGGCGGATGGAGCGATGCTTCAGCCCAATCACGATGAACTGCTAAAGAAGACGGCGGAGGATGTACACCGTGTTATGGAGCTGTCTCTGCAGGGATACAACATCGAGAGAATCACGGAGACGACCGGACTTGACAGCCAGTATGTGTATAATATTCTGGTCTGTGCTCAGGGCTTCCGGGAGGATGATGAGATCGCAGTGGCTCATCTTGTTCTGGGATAAGGCATCAGGCGCTTTTCGATACGACGGAGAAAGAGGGGGTACGAGCGATGATAAAAAAGATGTGTCCGGTTTGTGATCTGCCTGTAAATGCAGGAAATTACTGTCCGCGCTGCAGAAGGGTTATCAGGAAGCCATATACGCAGAATGTAGATTATTACCTGAATGAGAGACATCCGGTGCATGAAGCGGAGTGTGACTTCCATAATCCGTATCTGGAGGCGGATCATCACGGGGAAAGCAGCCGTCCTGCCGGGGCGGTTCCGGGAAAAGATACTCCGGGCAGAAATACTCCAGGCGGAACGATTCCGGGCAGGCCGGGGCAGAATCCGTCATCAGGCGCAGGAACCTTTCATGGAAGCCGGACACAGGGAACGGCGGTCCAGACAGGACGGCCGGCACAGATGGGCCAGATAAGGCAGCCAGGACAGGCGCCAGAGCGAAGCGGCGGACTGAATGGATCCTACAGGAGCCCGGCAGGTACCGGAAGTGTGAAGCCGGAGGGCACGAAGAATCACACGGGTAAAACCGTACTGATTACGGCAGTGACTGGCCTTGCTGCAGTTGCCGTGATAGCGTTTGTAAATGTAGGGGGCCTTCTGCGCGATTCCATCAGGGGATCCGTGGAAACGACAGAGGCATATAGCTACAATTATGAATCCGACTTTACGGAGCTGAGCGATGAGGAGGTAATGGAGGCCGGTGAGCGGTGTCTGGGATTCTACCATTTTCCAGCGGATGGTGCATATGTGAGTGAGCAGATGCTGAAGGCCGCGGAGAATTCCGGTTTTGGATACAGTCTTGATTCTGATGAATTTTATACGGACAATTATCTCTACGAGGACACCTCGTATTATGAAAGCATCAGAAGCTTTTATCTGACGGATTCCGGGGCTGAGACGGCGGAGGGCGAATATAGTTACCAGTATGTGGATGTGAATTATGATACTGCTACCGGGGAACTTCATGATTATATTTCCCGGCTTAACAGCGGCGAAGCCTCTCTTGAATTTCTGGAACGTTTTTTGACTGCAACGGAAGAGAGCAGCGGAATCGCCTTGGAAGACAGGAAAACAGGCGAAATTATGGAGGAAGCCCGGGATATAGCGAAGCAGGGGCAGAGCAGCTATATCTATGAAGGGATGTTTGCCATTGAAATTTACAGATATGAGGGAGAGGATGCCATGTATGTCTATGTATCCTATAATGATCCGGAAGCAGGATCGGAATTGTAGTAACAGTCCAGAAGATGAGCCGTCTGAACTGTTACGAAGTGCAGGCCGTGAGCGGTATCGAAAGGGCCGTGAACCATGTGATATTTTCTTGACAATCCAGTTGAATTATGATATAGTATTCTCAATCGTAAGAGGGAGTAGCTTCCAGTCCCGGGACTGGATAAGATTGCGTCAGAACGATAAAGTAACATTTATCCGCATACTTATGAAATGTGCAAGACTTTTATTGATAACCGTTTGGCTGTCAATAAAAGTCTTTTTTGATATCATGGAAAAGAACTCCCCGGTTTACAGAAAGGAAACGCGGCCGCGTTTTCAGAAGTCCTTACGAGAGATACCAGAAACCTACAGAAAGAAAGGCGGAGAAATTATGGAAACATTTGATCCCGAAAAGAAACCAAAGTTAAAGAAAGTGTCAGGTCTGCTTAAGAAATCAGGAGTAGCCGCAGTGCTGGTGATAGCGATTCCCGTGATAGGTCTTAGCTCTGTTTATAATATTCAGGAACAGGAGCAGGCGGTGCTTACGACGCTGGGAACGGCGAAGGCGGTAGCGGAGCCCGGTCTGCATTTTAAAATCCCGTTTATTCAGCGGGTGCAGAAGGTAAATACCACCATTCAGGGGATGGCGATCGGATACGACCCGTCGGATAACCAGTCGGAGGAAGCGGATTCTCTGATGATTACCAGTGATTATAATTTTGTAAACGTGGATTTCTTCGTGGAGTACAAGGTAGTGGATCCGGTGAAGGCCGTCTATGCATCGCAGGATCCGTTTACCATTTTGCAGAATATCAGCAGAAGCTGCATCCGTACCGTAATAGGGAGCTATGATGTGGACTCGGTGCTGACCAATGGAAAAAATGAGATACAGTCCAAGGTGAAAGAAATGATTATGAATAAGCTGGAGCAGCACGATGTGGGGCTTTCCGTTGTCAACGTCACAATCCAGGATTCCGAGCCCCCGACTGTGGAGGTTATGGAGGCCTTTAAGGCAGTGGAAACAGCCAAACAGGGGAAGGAAACCGCGATTAACAATGCGAACAAGTACCGCAATGAAAAGCTTCCGGAAGCCACGGCGCAGACAGATAAGATACTGCAGGAGGCAGAGTCTTCAAAGGTGCAGCGTGTCAACGAGGCCAATGCGGAGGTTGCAAAATTTAACGCCATGTACGTGGAATACAGCAGGAATCCGGAAGTGACGAGGAAGCGTATGTTCTACGAGGCCATGGAGGATGTACTGCCGGGAATGAAGGTGATCATCGACGGCACCGGCAAGACGGAAACGATTCTGCCTTTAGACAGCTTTACCGGTTCCGGCGCGCAGAGTACGGCTGAAGAAGCAGATTATGGAACAGAGGAGGCTGCAGAATGAAAAAAACATTGAAAAAAGTGACGGGAACTATTGCAGGACTGGCCGTCGTTATAGTATTATTAGGTTCAGTTGTAGTAACAAAAGAAAATGAATATAAGCTGATCCGGCAGTTTGGCCGTGTGGAACGGGTTGTGGATACGGCAGGAGTTACGCTGAAGCTTCCGTTTATTCAGACGGCGGATACCCTGCCGAAGCAGATCCTTTTGTATGATCTGGCGGCATCTGATGTGATCACCATGGATAAGAAGACCATGCTGAGTGACAGCTATGTGCTGTGGCGCATTACAGATCCTCTGAAGTTTGCCCAGACGCTGAACTCTTCCGTAGCGAATGCGGAGGGAAGAATTGACACGGTGGTTTATAACTCCGTTAAAAATGTGATCAGTAGCATGAGCCAGAATGAGGTCATCAGCGGCCGGGATGGGGAACTGTCCCAGGCTATCATGACAAATGTTGGAGACAGCATGGCCGAATATGGAATTACACTGCTGGCCGTGGAGACGAAGCGGCTGGATCTACCTGCCGATAATAAGGCGGCGGTTTATGAGCGCATGATTTCGGAGCGGGATAAGATCGCGGCCACCAATACAGCGGAGGGGCAGGCCGAGGCACAGAAGATCAGAAATACAACGGACCGCGAAATTGCCATCAGCATTTCTGATGCGAAAGCGCAGGCGGCGGCGATTACGGCGGACGGTGAGGCCGAATATATGAGAATTATGGCGGAGGCGTACCGGGATCCGCAGAAGGCCGAGTTCTATTCCTACACCAGGTCGCTGGAGGCTGCGCGGGCATCGTTAAAGGGAGACGGCAATACGCTGATTCTTCCCGCGGATTCACCGATTGCCCGGATTTTTATGGGGCAGTAAAGTCGGATATTACGAAAGACAGGAGAATGATGACATGAAGATCAAAGACATACTGGGACAGGGAAAGCCTACGCTATCCTTTGAGGTGTTTCCTCCAAAGACGGAAGATAAGTATGAATCGGTTGAGAGGGCGGCGGCAGAGATCGCGAAGCTGAAGCCGGCCTTTATGAGCGTGACATACGGAGCAGGAGGCGGTACAAGCCGGTACACGGTGGACATCGCCTCCACCCTGCATCATGAGTACCAGGTAACGGCGCTGGCGCACGTTACCTGCGTCTCTTCCACAAGAGAGAAGGTGCACGAGGTGTTGGAGGAATTAAAGGCTGCGGGAATCGAGAATATTCTGGCACTGCGCGGCGATGTTCCGAAGGATGGAACTGTGGCATCGGATTACCGCTTTGCATCGGAGCTGATCCGGGAGATCAGGGCGTACGGTGATTTCTGCATCGGAGCGGCCTGTTATCCGGAAGGTCATGTGGAGTCGGTCAGCAAGACCATCGATATGGACTATTTGAAGCAGAAGGTGGAAGCCGGATGTGACTTCGTGACGACCCAGATGTTCTTTGACAATAATATTTTATATAATTATCTGTACCGGATCCGGGAGAAAGGGATTACAGTACCGGTTGTGGCGGGAATCATGCCGGTGACGAATGTGAAGCAGATTATCCGCAGCTGTCAGTTGTCAGGAACGTATCTGCCGTCCCGGTTTAAAGCGATCGTGGACCGGTTCGGCGATAATCCGGCGGCCATGAAGCAGGCGGGGATCGCCTATGCCACGGAACAGATTATCGATCTCATAGCCAATGGAGTGGACGCGATTCACGTGTATTCCATGAATAAGCCGGATGTAGCGGCAAAGATTAAAGAGAATTTATCGGAAATTCTTTCATGAATGTATTGAGGGAAAGCTGCAGGAAGTTCCGGTAAAGAAGTGGAGTGATGTGTATGGAAATCAGCCGGAGAGAGATTCGGAGGTATCTGGGGTATGGCAGACAGGAAGCGGATGAGAAGGTTTCGAAGCTGATAGAAGAATGTGTGGAGGAGCTGGAGGCCGCGGTATCTCCAAAAAGTATATACAGGGTATATCCTTTTTCATTTTTGACGGAGGAAGAACTGGATTTTACCGTGTTTCGGACAGAGAGCCGGAGCCTCAGCCGTAATTTGAAGGACTGCGAACAGGTGATTTTATTTGCCGCCACCCTTGGCACGGAGGCGGATTCCCTGATCCGTAAGTACTCGAAGCTTCAGATGAGCAAGGCGGTGACCATGCAGGCGGCGGCCACTGCCATGATCGAATCGTACTGTGATGAGATAAACACGGAGCTAAAGGAGACATTTGAGAAAAAGGGACTCTATCTGCGGCCCAGGTTCAGTCCCGGATACGGCGATTTTCCATTGGAATGCCAGAGGGATATTACCGCTGTATTAGAGACGGCTAAAAGGATCGGTATTATGCTTACAGACAGCCTTTTGATGACTCCCTCCAAATCCGTGACGGCGGTGATGGGGGTGAGCCGGAAGCCTCACCGATGTGAGGTGAGAGGCTGTGAATTATGTTCGAAAACAGACTGCGCGTACAGGAGAGGATAAGGGATATGACAGAATTAATGGAAGAAATCAGGAAGAGAATCGTATTTTTCGACGGCGGCACGGGAAGTCTCCTGCAGGCAAATGGACTGAAGCCGGGAGAACTGCCGGAGACGTGGAATATCCTTCATCCGGAGATTGTGACAAAGCTGCATTACGATTATCTGGAAGCGGGAGCCGACATTGTCAAGACGAATACTTTTGGCGCAAACGGGCTGAAGTTTAACGATGCCAGTGAATACGGGCTGGATGAGATTGTGGCGGCGGCCATGGAAAATGCGAAGAAAGCCGTCTCGAAAGCAGGAGATAAGGGGTATATTGCTCTCGATATAGGCCCCACAGGAAAACTGTTAAAGCCGCTGGGAGACTTAGGCTTCGAGGAGGCCTACCGTCTGTTCTCCGATGTTGTTGCAGTTGGTGCGCGTGAGGGTGCTGATCTGGTACTGATAGAAACCATGAGCGACAGCTACGAGGTGAAGGCGGCCGTTCTGGCTGCAAAGGAAAACTGTAATCTTCCGGTCTTTGCCACAATGATATTTGACAGTAAGGGCAAGCTTTTGACGGGAGGAACTGTGGAATCTACAGTCGCGCTGCTGGAGGGACTGGGCGTAGATGCCCTGGGAATTAACTGTGGTCTGGGACCGGTCCAGATGAAGGGGATACTGGCTGATATCATAAAGGCGGCCTCGGTTCCGGTTATCGTAAATCCAAATGCGGGACTTCCAAGAAGCGAGGGAGGCCGGACCGTCTATGATATTGATGCGGACGAGTTTGCCGGGACCATGAGAGAGATCGTGGAAATGGGAGCCTGTGTCGTAGGGGGCTGCTGCGGAACGACTCCGGAGCATATCCGGAAAACCATTGCACTCTGTAAGGACCAGCCGGCGCGAATGCCGGAGAAAAAGAACCGTACTGTAATTTCTTCCTATGCACAGGCAGTTGAGATTGATAAAAATCCTGTTCTGATCGGCGAACGCATCAATCCGACCGGAAAATCTAAGTTTAAACAGGCGCTTCGGGACCATAATCTGGAATATATCCTGCGGGAAGGTGTGGCACAGCAGGATAACGGAGCGCACGTGCTGGATGTGAATGTGGGCCTGCCTGAGATCGACGAGGCGGCCATGATGGAGGAGGTGGTGATGGAACTGCAGAGTATCATCGATCTGCCCCTCCAGATAGACACCTCTAATATTCAGGCCATGGAACGGGCTCTGCGTGTTTACAACGGTAAGCCTTTGATTAACTCCGTCAACGGAAAGCAGGAAGTGATGGAGGCGGTATTTCCTCTGGTTAAGCGGTATGGCGGTGTTGTTGTCGCTCTGGCGCTTGACGAGGACGGAATCCCGGAGACGGCAGACGGGCGTCTGAAGGTGGCTGAAAAGATTTATGCGAAGGCATCGGAATATGGTATTGAGAGAAAAGATATTGTGATCGATGCACTCTGTATGACGGTCAGCTCTGACAGCAGGGGCGCAATTACCACACTGGAAACGGTCAGAAGAGTGAGGGATGAACTGGGCGGAAAGACAATTCTGGGTGTGTCCAATATTTCCTTCGGGCTTCCCCAGCGTGAGATCGTCAACGCGGCGTTTTTCACCATGGCGCTGCAGAATGGGCTGAATGCAGCGATTATTAATCCGAATTCCGAGGCCATGATGCGCTCGTATTACAGTTTTCGGGTGCTGGCGGATTTAGATCCGCAATGCAGTGAGTATATCAGCGTTTACAGCGGCCAGGTGGCGACACTGGGACAGACGGTGCGCCAGGGGGGCGGTTCCGGTAAAGCGGATGGAAGTGGAACTGCGATGTCTGCTTCTCTTGCTGAGAGTATTGAGAGAGGATTGAAGGAGAGTGCACATCAGGCGGTTACGGAGCTGCTGAAGACGCTGGAGCCCCTTGTCATCATTAATGAGGAGATGATCCCGGCTTTAGACCGCGTTGGAAAAGGCTTTGAGAAGGGCACTGTGTTCCTTCCGCAGCTTTTGATGAGTGCGGAAGCGGCCAAGGCGGCTTTTGAAGTCATCAAGGAGCAGCTGGCGAAGTCAGGCAGGGAAGAGGAGAAGAAGGGGAAGATCATTCTGGCGACGGTGAAGGGGGATATCCATGATATAGGGAAGAATATCGTTAAGGTGCTTCTGGAGAATTATGGATATGATGTCATTGATTTAGGGAAGGATGTACCTCCGGAGCTGGTGGTGGAGACTGCTGTAGAGCAGGCGGTGAAGCTGGTGGGACTCAGCGCACTGATGACAACAACGGTTCCCAGTATGGAAGAGACCATCCGGCAGCTGCAGAAAGCGGCGCCCGGAACAAAGGTAATGGTGGGAGGCGCCGTGCTGACGGAGGATTATGCAAAGACCATTGGAGCAGACAGGTATTGCAGGGATGCGATGGCTTCGGTGAATTATGCGGAGAGTGTGTTTGGGGGAGAATGATCGGATAGTGACAGGGAAGTGTGTTAGAGGTAAAAAAACAATTGTTACAGATAACAACGATTTGAACTATAGACAATTAGCCTCTTAAAAAGGAGGCTGTTGTCTTTTTTCTTTTGTCTTTATATGTAGAATAATAGCTTTATATGAAGGGGAGTATTCTTCCAGAAACCTTTACATCTACTTACTGAAGTGGAATAGATATTTATTATGATTGGTTTTGAATTGTATAAATTGACTTGTAAAATAAAATATAGTAAACTTATATTGTGAAAAATCACGGCTGCTTATTGCTGAATTAACTGAAATGGAGGTAATTTATGCAAGGATACTATCGTTTTTTAAACCGATGCGATATCACTGATGGTTTCAGGGAGGCAAAAACGGTCCTTTTTTGTGGATAAGTCTTTATTGATTGAAGAAATAAACAAAAAGATTTCAACAAAAGAAAAATTTATTTGCGTAAGCAGATCCCGAAGATTTGGGAAAACTATGGCGTTGGTAATGCTGGCTTCTTATTATATAAAAGAGGGGGACTGCGGACTCTTTATTCAATAATCTTAATTAAAGAATTTCACACAAATATAGAACATTTAAATTGCCATAATGTAATCTATATTAATTTTACTGATTAGTTTGAGGTTATATTATCTGGTCAACAAACATGATACGAAGGTGGAACATTTTGGTGCCTATGAAGGGTAAATGTAAAAAACCTCTCATTTTCTAGCCTGTGAATTATGGTGCGAACCAGAAGTGATCATAAAATCCCTGGGAGTTTCGCACCGAGAATTTCGCGGTTATGGAGGGAAGATAGGAGAATTGGATGAATTGAGTTAATGAAATATATGCAAAATACCCATGATTATTACTGGTTATATGGTATAATATGTGTGAATTTGCAGTCTCTGCTAGCGATAGCGGAGTGGATTGAAATTTGTTTCTTCCGTGGCATAGCTAAAAGCATTGCCGTCTCTGCTAGCGATAGCGGAGTGGATTGAAATTCCGCAGATACAGAATTATCATCCGATGATCTCCGTCTCTGCTAGCGATAGCGGAGTGGATTGAAATAAACGTATGTGATGCAACCATATTCCTGATTAATGTCTCTGCTAGCGATAGCGGAGTGGATTGAAATACTCTACTCTGCTAAATTTATGAAGTTATGTATAGTCTCTGCTAGCGATAGCGGAGTGGATTGAAATTATCATATGTAATCATGATAAAAGCCACTCCTGCGTCTCTGCTAGCGATAGCGGAGTGGATTGAAATGGACATGGATGAACTAATTTGATCCGTGGAGACGGTCTCTGCTAGCGATAGCGGAGTGGATTGAAATACCGCTATGTTTCCATACTCCCGGATGACTCCGGTCTCTGCTAGCGATAGCGGAGTGGATTGAAATATGAAATTCCCTTTTCCAGTCAGCGCCGCAAGGAGTCTCTGCTAGCGATAGCGGATTGAAATAGTTGGGAAAAGATACTTTCCTTTGCACCCCCTCTGTCTCCGCTAGCGATAGCAGAGTGTAATCGATTATTACAAAAATAAACCGTTGAGGGAGTCTCTGCCAGCATTAGAAGCTTATATTAAATTTATGAAAAAATAATTCACAGACGTTAAAAATAAAAAGACAGAGGAGACAAGGATTGAAATACATTTTTATACATGGACTTGGACAGGGGCCGGATAGTTGGAATAAAACGGTTTCCTGCATGAGAGAACAGGAAGAGATTCAATGCCTGAACGTATTTGCTTTAAAAGATGGGGAAGAGATTTCGTATAGCAGAGTATATAAGGATTTTTCGGCGTACTGTGAGTCTGTAAAAACGGAGTTTGGGCTTTGTGGTCTTTCTCTGGGCGCTGTGATTGCATTAAATTATGTGGTGGAGCATCCGGGAAAGGTAACGTCGCTGGTTTTGATTGGGGGACAGTACGTGATGCCGAAGGGGCTTTTAAGACTGCAGAATATGATATTTCGGGTGATGCCGAATGGGATTTTTAAGAAAATGGGGTTAGGTAAGAGAGAACTGATTCAGTTGACAAAATCTATGATGGCACTGGATTTCAAGGAAGATTTGGAAAAAGTGGATTGCAGGACACTGATCGTGTGTGGGGAGAAGGACCGGGCAAACAGAAGAGCCGCGGAAATGATGGCAGAGAAGATTCCTGGGGCGAAAATAAAGATACTGGAAGGCTGTGGGCACGAAGTGAATGTGGAGGCTCCGGAAAAACTGGCTGAAATCCTTGAGGCGTTTTACGAAGAAAAGGAGGATGGGAACCTTACAGAAGCCGTGGTCTATGATCAACATGCAGGTGGTGATTGACCACGGTATACCGACATCCGGGAGCATAAAAAGTCAGGCTGAATCTGCGATGACAGGACGGCGGTAAGGTGTTCAAACAGTGGAAGACACTGGAAATAAGGAGACAAACAGGATGATTAATATCAACAAAGAGGCGCTGGAAGAGGCGCTTTTTGTGATCGCCTCGATTGTGGAGAGGTGCGAGAATGCACAGACCAAATTCAGAGAAGGCACCTCCCAGCATACGCTTTTGAAAAACAGAATAAGGGCGCTTTATCTCTCAAAGGAACTGGTTGAAGCAGAACTTCTGCGCATGGGAGGTCGATTGTCTGCGGCGAGTTGTGAAGAGGCGGGGAAATGCGAAACACCAGACAGTTGCGTAATACTGGGAGAAGGCTCTTTCATGGAGGAACTAAAATCAGCGGTTCCTCCTATTGTTTCTATAATCAGTAAATGTGAGAAGGCACAGTCAAAATACGAAAAAGGGACGGCGCAGTTTCGGCGGTACGAAAAGATAATCCTTGCCATGAAGGTCTCAAAGACTTTACTGGAAGACCGGTTGGAGATGTAAGCCGTGCCGGAGAAATTAGCAGGAAAGGTGAAGTCGGCCGGGCGAAAGTAAAAAAATTACAGGTTTTATAAAATTATCTCCGTTGAAGATTGTCCCTCCTCTTACTTATAATAGACTTAACAGGCAGTAAGAAGTTTAGACATAAGGAAGCAGTTTTCAAACATGCACCATGGGACAGGCAACAGATCAGGAGGACAAACGAGAGGGAGGTTTTACAATGAAGAAGAGATGGATTACTCTGACACTAACGGCGGCCGTTATGGCGGGGCTCTGCGGCTGTGGGGGAAACAGCGGCACTTCCGGGGCGGGGGACACCACCGGAGCGAAAACGGAGACGGAGACGACTACAGCGAAAGCGGAGACCGTGGCGCAGACGGCCAAAGAGGAGCAGAAGGGCGAGATTACGCTGCAGTTCTGGGAAATGAATTACGGAAGCGACGACGCCTACTTAGAGACGTGTGAAAAACTGATCGCACAGTATGAGAACGAGAACCCGGGCGTGAATATCGAGGTTACGGTACAGCCATGGGATAATTATTACCAGTTGTTTTTAACCGCGGTCAGCTCCAATGCAGCACCGGACGTGGCCAGTGTGGCTCTGGATCTTCCGGACATGTACGCCAGAATGGGAGAGGCCCTGGAACTTAACGATGTAGTGGCGGAATGGAAACAGGATGGAACCATTGATGACTATGGGGAAGCCACAATGAAATCGTTTACTTACGAGGGCGATCAGATCGCTGTTCCTTATATGGTGGGATACAGAGGGATCTTTTACCGCAGCGATTTTTTGAAGGAGTGCGGAATCGAAAAGGTTCCGGAAACCTGGGATGAACTGCTGGCGGCGTGTGAGAAGATCAAAGAGGTCCGCCCGGATCTGACTCCTCTGGATTTCGCGGGAGCAGACATGGGGCTGTGGCACTATTTTATGTGCTTCGCCATGAGCAATGACGCGGGAATCGTGAAGGAGGACGGCACGCCGGGAAGTACGGATGACAGATATAAGGCGGCCATCGATTTATTTAAGACGTTCAAGGAAAAAGGCTATGTGGCTGACGGTGTCCTGGGACATAAATCAGCGGATGCGGAGAAGCTGTATTACAGCGGTAAGTCCGTGTTCTGGTTTACCAGCTTCCCGGCTTCCATCTTCGATTATCCGGAGATTCTGGAAAATACCGAGGTTTACAGTGCATTTAAGGGGCCGGACGGAACTGCGGTCAGAACCTCCAGTTTCAGCGATGCTCTGATGGCATTCTCACAGACAAAGTACCCGGAGGAAGCGAAGAAGTTTGTAAAATGGTGGGCAGAGAACAGCAGCGCTTTATATACCGAAGGCGGATGCTGGGCGTATCCGGCGAAGAAATCCTTCTTCAGCGGCGAGACCTTTAACAACAAGGTTGCCCAGGGCGTGTTAAATAAGATCGTGCCGACCGCAGTACCGTGTACCTGGCCGATCGAGAACATTTTCCCGGGATTCTCTCAGGTAAATGGTGAGCAGACGATGAATTACAGCGCGCAGGAGGCGCTTAACGGTAAGGTGGATACCGGCGAGATCGCCAGAATCCAGGCAGAAAAGATCCAGGAGGCAATCGACATCGCAACAGAAGAGTAGTGACCAGAGAGGTCCGGCTTTTATAAAAGGCCGGACCTTCATTAAAAAAGGAGGGACTGCTGATGGAGAAAAACCGGAGAAGGTTTGGTCTTAAAATGCTGGTCATGCCGACGATCATTCTGCTGCTGGTCAGCTTTTATCCGCTGTTTAACAGTATTTATTTAAGTGTTACCAATACGAATATCTTAAAGAAGGGACAGACGGTCCGGTTTACGGGCACTGCCAATTTTATCAAGCTGTTTTCGGACAGGACCATGAGGCCGTCCCTGGTGTATTCCCTGGAGTATGCGTTTATCTGTGTGGCCGCCAGCTATGTGCTGGGACTCTTTCTGGCTGTTCTGCTGAATCAGAAGATCAAGGGAAGAGCGCTGTTTCGCGGCCTGATTCTGATTCCATGGGCGATACCGACCGTAGTGGCTACGGCGAACTGGCTGTGGATCTTAAATGACCAGTTGGGAATCGTGAACGTGGTTCTGCAGAGGCTGCATCTGACGGATGGCCCGATTCTGTTCTTTGCAGATCAGAGGATGGCGCGGATTACATGCATCGTGGTGGGAACGTGGAAATCGTATCCGTTTATGTGTATGTCGCTGCTGGCAGGTCTCCAGGGCGTTCCGGAGGATGTCTACGAATCGGCCAGGATGGACGGGGCAACAGGAATTAAGACGTTTTTCTATATCACACTGCCGATGATCCGGAACGTAAGCATGGTGGTCGTGACCCTGATGTTTATCTGGGGCTTTAACAATTTCGATATTATCTATCTTCTGACTCAGGGGGGACCGTTGGAGGCGACTTTTACGCTTCCGATCTACACATACAATACCGCGTTTTACCGGGGGCAGATGGGGTATGCATCCGCTATTTCCATGATGACTCTTGTGATTCTTCTGTTCTTCTGCGCAGTATACATGAAAATGCAGAAGGGAAAGGATGACGTATGAAAAATAAAAGGGGGATCGTTTATGCACTTCTGATCTTTTTCTGCGCGACTGCCAATTTACCGGTTCTGTCCATGATTGGAACTGCGTTAAAACCGAGGTCTGAGACGCTGTCAACCGTTTCGCTGTTCACGCTGCATCCCACGCTGGATAATTTTATTCATGTGCTTACCAGGACCTCTTTTGCACGGTCTCTCGTCAACACGATCTTCGTGGCGCTGATCGTGACGGTGCTGTGTGTGGCATTTTCCACGATGGCCGGTTTCGGACTGTCACGGTGCCGCGGTATCCTTTTTGACGGATATACGATGTTCCTCATTATCCTTCAGATGCTGCCGGCCATGCTGATTATGATTCCACTGTATGTGACGCTCAGCCGGTTTCATCTGGTGGATACCCACTTCAGCCTTATACTTATCTATACGGCCATCAATCTGCCGTTCGGTATCTGGACCCTGAAAGGGTTTTTCGACGATATTCCGACGGAACTGGACGAGGCGGCCATGATCGACGGATGCAGCCGCTTTCAGGCATATTGGAGGATCATTCTTCCTTTTTCCCTGCCTGGAGTGGCGTCGGTGGGAGTGTTTACTCTGATGAATGTTTGGAATGAATATACGATTGCCAGTATTTTTATCCAGGATAAAAATCTGCGGACGCTGTCTGTGGGTATCCGGCAGTTTATGATGCAGAATACGACAGACTGGGCTTCCATGAGCGCGGCGGCAACCATCGCGGTTCTTCCGGCATTCGTCATGATTATATTTGCACAGAAGTATTTGGTAGGCGGATTGACTTCAGGTTCCGTGAAAGGATGAGCAGATGAGAGAAAGTGTACTGATTTTGTGCCGCAATGACCGGGAAACGATCCTCTATGCGGCGGAGGAACTGAAACGTTACTTAAGCCTGGCCGGCGTGTCCGCCTGGACCTCGGTGGGGGAGGCGCACAGCCAGTATATGAAGACGCTGGAGCTGGCGGTGGCACCGGAGGAGTTTCGGGTAAAGGAAGGGCAGTGTCTGGAGCGTCCCTCTCCCTCTGTCTGGCAGAATGCAGACGCCTACGCCATTACCGTAACAGATCTTGGGGGAACCATCAGGGGCTCCAATAACCGCAGTGTGCTACTGGGGGCCTACCGGTATTTAAAAGAGCTGGGCTTTGCATTTCTGAGGCCGGACCGGGAGGGGGAACGGATCCCGGCAGCGGTGGGGCCCCACACGGTAAAGATCAGAGAAGAGGCTTCCAGCCGGTACCGCGGAATCTGTATAGAAGGCGCCGTGTCGTTTGAAAATATTATGCGCTTTGTGACCTGGCTTCCGAAGGCTGGCTTTAATACGTATTTTACACAGTTTAAGATTCCCTATGAGTTTTTTAAGACGTGGTACCTCCATACCAATAATCCGTATCACGGAAAGGAGCCGGTGCCCTCGGAAGAGGAGGTGGACGCGTTTGTAAAAGAAATTCTCGTCCCCCATATGAAGAAACTGGGGCTGATCTGGCAGGCGGGCGGCCATGGCTTTACGACGGGAGCGGCAGGACTGCCCGGTACGGGATGGGATCCTCTGGCGGAGGAAAAGGTGCCGGAGGAGCGCAGGGAGTATCTGGCGATGATTGACGGGAAGAGGGGACTGTTTCATGGTATTCCTTTAAATACCAGCCTGTGCTGTTCCAACCCGCTGGTGAGAGAATTGCTGGTTCGTGAGATCCTGGATTACATTCATGCAAACCCGCAGCTGGACATGGTTCATGTGTGGCTTGCCGATGACGGAAACAACAGCTGCGAATGCGGGGCATGCGCCGCGAAACGGCCTTCTGACTGGTATATTGAGATATTAAATCAGGTGGATGAGGCACTTTCAAAGGAAGGCAGTCCGGTTAAGGTGGTATTTCTGGCGTATTTTGATCTGTTGTGGCCGCCTGTCAGCGCGAAGCTTTTGAATCCGGAGCGATTTGTGTTCATGTTTGCGCCGATTACCCGGTCTTACCGGACGCCGCTTCCGGTGGAAGAGACGGCGCTCATTCCTCCGTATAAGCGGAATCAATGCAGATTTCCGGTAAATGCGGGGGAAAATATGCATTACTGCAGCGCCTGGAAACAGTTTTTTCCGGGGGACAGCTTTCTGTATGATTATCACTACATGTGGAATCAGTTCCGGGACTGGGGCGATTACGGATCGGCAGAAATTCTGTGGAAAGACCTGGTGAACCTGGAAGAGGCGGGCTTTGACGGGTATGTAAGCTGTCAGCAGACCAGAGTATTTGCGCCTGCGGGCTTTGGAATGTACGTAATGGCTGAAACGCTCTGGAACAGGAGCCGTACTTTTGAAACGCTGGAGCGGGAGTATTTCCAGATGGTCTACGGTGATCAGGCGGAGACGGTGCTTTCCTACTGTAAGGAACTCTCTGCACTGTCGTACATGGAACAGCCGGAGAACGATGATCCGGGAGTGTGCGCGGGTGCTGCAAAAAAGCTGAAAGCGGCGGCAGATTTAATCAGAACATACCGGCCTCTTTTTGAGAAGAATTTTGGGGATGAGAAGATACAGGATCATACGGCCTGGAAATATCTGTTATATTCCGGCAGGGCTGCCGAAATGTACATAAGTATGTTAAAATACAGGAGACAGGGATCAGAGGATCGGGTTTCGGAGGAGTACCGGAAGTTGAAAGAGTATCTGGGCAGGACGGAGGAAGAATGGCAGGAAGGATTTGACGTCTACTGGTTTATAAAGGACAGAGACAAAAAGTTCCTGCCCTCTGATACGTAAGAAAAGGGAGGGATCGTGCTTGGGGGACAGGAGAAAGCGAATTCCCGCGCTTCTCAGGAGAATTGGTTTGAAGAGAAGGCTGTTTATTGGCTTTGTGATCGTTTCGCTTCTGCCGATGGCGGTGCTGGGGGTTATTATGGGCGTCAGGCTTTACCATACGATTATGGACAATTACGAGGAGCAGTCCATACAGGCGCTGGGGACCATCCAGTACCGGATCGGAATCGTGACCGGAGCCAAGGAGGAGAGAATCAATGCGTTTGCCTCCGACGCCGATGTGGTCAAGAGCGTGCGAAAGCTTAATATGGATATCAGCCTTCTCGACCGGACTGCACTGACGAGAGACCTACAGGGCAAGCTGTTAGCGGAATTAAGCCAGATTAAGGGCGGCGTGCGTGCGGAAATCCTGGACCGGAACGGAGCGTACGTCACGGGGATTTTCGACGACCGCTATACAGCGCTCTCCGGCGAGGCGAGAGCCCGGGCGGCGGAGAGTCCGGACCGGCTGCACCTGTGGCACGGAACGGATCAGGAGGGGGAAGAGATTATCGTTTTCTCCAGGCAGATTATTAATTATTTTAATGGAAGGACCACGGGATGGGTGCTTCTCTATGTGGGGACGGATGAGCTGAAGGAAGAGATGAAGACGGTGCAGACCGACGCGGTTATTGCTGTTTACGATGAGGAGGGCGGCCTGATCTGTTCCGGAACGGGAAATGGGAATATTGCCGATATTGCGGATGAAGATTTAAATGAGGCCGGCTTCCGGGTATCGGGCTACCGGGATTCTGAGGATATGTGGAAGGCGGACTGGAAGCTGGAATCGGGCCGGTATCAGGTGCTTTTCCAGAATATGGCCGGTACCGGATGGGAGATCGCCATTTTTAAGGATTACCATGAACTGGTACGGTCATTTGCCGGAATTGGGATACTGGCTGCCGTTATCTGTCTGGTGAGTATCGGCATTATTCTCTATCTGTCGCTTTTGATTACCAGGACCGTGGCGGAACCGGTGCAGAACATCGCGGAGAGCATGAAGATCTTCAGCCAGGGAAACTTAAGCGTCCGGGTGGCGGACGACGCAGCAGATGAGATCGGGATGCTGGGAGATGAGTTTAATTCCATGAGCAATAACATCGAGCGTCTGACTCACGAGGTATATGAGGCCCGCATCAAGGAGAAGGAGGCGGGCTTAAGAGCCCTCGAGGCGCAGATCAATCCCCATTTCCTGTACAATACCCTCGATATGATCAACTGGATGTCATACCGCTCATCCAATCAGGATATCTGTAAGATCGTGAAGTCTCTTTCCGACTTTTTTAAGCTGAGCTTAAACCATGGGAAGGAGCTTTACACAGTGGGCGACGAGGTGCGCCATATACAGAGCTATGTCACCATTGAACAGTATAAGAAGGCGGAAATTGATTTTGAGATTCATGTGGAGGAGGAATTAAAGCCGTGCGTCTGCCCGAAGCTGATCGTACAGCCGCTGGTGGAAAACGCCATCCTTCACGGAATCGAGCCGAAACGGGGGCCGGGAACGATCCTCATTTCCTTTATCCGCAGGGAAAATGACATCGTGATCACTGTGGAAGACGACGGCGTGGGGCTGTGTGCAAAGCAGAGAGAAGGAGCCCGCTATCATCACGGCGGATACGGGATACAGAATATCAATGAACGGCTCACCATGCTTTACGGAAAGAAGTACCATGTGACCGTGGAAGAGAGAAAGGAAGGCGGCGTGATTTCCAGTGTCGTCATTCCACTGATCGGATTGGAAGGTTTGGACGATGTATCTGATGATTGTAGAGGATGAAAAATTTATTCGTGACGGTATTTTATACCTCTTATCCGAGGTTCCGGGTATTACGGAAATCGACACGGCCTGCGACGGAGAGGAGGCCTGGAGCGTGATAACGGATTCGAGGCGGTTTCCGGATATCGTTCTGACAGATATCCGCATGCCCGGTATGGATGGGCTGGAACTGAGCGGTAAGATCCGGGAGCATTCCGCTGCCTCCAAGATCATATTTATCAGCGGATATGAAGATTTTGCCTATGCGAAAAAGGCCATATCCCTTGGAGCCAGCGGGTATGTGACGAAGCCGGTCGCCCAGGATGAGCTGCTGGAACTGATTAACCGCGTGATGGTACAGATCAGAAAGGAAGAGCAGTTCGACCGGCAGCAGGAGATATCGTGTTTCCACGAAAATCAAACAGATGCGCTGCTGGGAGATATCTTAAGTCAGATGAGGGATAACCCGGGCGGTGTGTCTTTAAAGGCGCTGTCTGAGAGCTGGGGTGTGTCCCCATCCTATATCAGCATTCTCTTTAAGGATAAGACGGGCCATAACTTTAAGGATTACCTGCTGGACTGCAGGATGAAGCGGGCAAAGGAGCTTTTGGCGGAGGGAAGCCCGGCAGCCGAGATCTGCGAGAACTTAGGGTACAGCGATTACGACTATTTCAGCAAAAGCTATAAGAAGTATTACGGCGAATCGCCGGCGGAATACAGGAAGAGGATAAATCTATAGCCTGGCCCGCCACAGGGGCCATTTGACCTTGCAACAGACAGACATGTTGTGCTATAATGGGGAAAGCCTAATACATTGGAGGTACTACAACATGAAAAAGATTATTTTGACGGGAGACCGGCCAACGGGTAAACTTCATATCGGCCATTACGTGGGCTCCTTAAAGCGCAGGGTGGAGCTGCAGAATTCCGGTGAGTTTGATGAGATATTTATCATGATCGCTGACGCGCAGGCTTTGACCGATAATGCGGACAACCCGGAGAAGGTGCGTCAGAATATTATTGAAGTGGCTCTGGATTATCTGTCCTGCGGCCTTGACCCGGCAAAATCGACCCTGTTTATCCAGTCACAGATCCCGGAACTGACGGAGCTGTCCTTTTATTATATGAATCTGGTCACCGTTGCCAGGCTTCAGAGAAATCCAACTGTGAAGTCTGAGATCGCCATGAGGAATTTTGAAGCCAGCATTCCGGTTGGTTTCTTTACGTATCCGATCAGTCAGGCGGCGGACATCACAGCGTTTAAGGCGACTACCGTGCCGGTAGGCGAGGATCAGGAGCCGATGATCGAACAGACGAGAGAGATTGTCAGAAAGTTTAATTCGGTATATGGAGAGGCACTGGTGGAGCCTGATATTCTGCTTCCCGACAATAAGGCCTGCTTAAGGCTTCCGGGTACTGACGGAAAGGCGAAGATGAGCAAGTCTCTTGGCAACTGTATCTATCTGTCGGATTCCGAGGCAGATGTGAAGAAGAAGGTTATGAGCATGTACACCGATCCGAACCATATCCAGGTTTCCGACCCTGGTCAGATTGAGGGCAATACGGTATTTACGTATCTGGATGCCTTCTGCAGGGAGGATGCGTTTGAAAAGTATCTTCCGGATTATAAGAATCTGGATGAGCTGAAGGATCACTACAGACGCGGCGGACTGGGCGACGTGAAGGTGAAGAAGTTCTTAAACAGCGTTCTTCAGGAGGAACTGGCTCCCATCCGTGCCAGAAGAAAAGAGTATGAGGCCAATATTCCTTACGTATATCAGATTCTGAAGGAAGGCAGTGAGAAGGCGGAACGCGTGGCGGCGGATACGCTGGCAGGCGTGAAGGCAGCCATGAAGATCAACTATTTTGATGATATGGAACTGATTGCCGCACAGGCAGAGAAGTATAAGAATCAGGAGTCTTAATTGGGACAGAGTTCAACCGTTTTATAAAATGCGGCAGCGTTTTTATAAGGCGGTTGAATTATTTTAGGAGAGAAAGGAAGTAAGACAATGAAAGATGTGATATCACTTCGTGAGATCGTGGACTGTGACGCGTTTTTGAAGGAGAGGGGCTTAAACTTCCGGATCCATCTGCGGGACGCCTGCGGAAAGCAGTCCTGCTGGATCGAGCCGCTTGGCGAGTGCGGTTGCGACGGACAGTATGAGGAGCTGTATGCGGCTTTGGAGGAGTTCTTTGGAAAGCTGCGGTACAAACTGGAGTACAGCGATGATAAGCTGAACTTCTGGCTGTCCGGTAAATAGGAGCGGCGGGCCATGAAATCACGTTATAAGGGAATTGTGTTTATCGTCTGTTCGGCGTTCTGTTTTGCTTTGATGAATCTGTTTGTCAGGCTGTCGGGAGATTTACCGTCTGTCCAGAAAAGCTTTTTCCGGAACCTGGTGGCATTTTTCTTTGCACTCATTTTGATGAAACGGGATCATGTGGGCTTTTCGGGAAAGAAAGAGAATCTATGGCCGCTGTTTCTGCGCTCTGCGTTCGGCACTGTCGGAATTCTCTGTAATTTTTACGCAGTGGATCATCTGGTGCTGGCGGATGCGTCCATGCTGAACAAGATGTCGCCGTTTTTTGCCATTCTGTTCAGTTTCCTGATCTTAAAGGAGAAGGTAAAGCCGGTTCAGGCGGTTATTGTGGCAGGTGCATTTGCAGGGAGCCTCTTTATCATCAAGCCGTCTCCCCTCAATATGGAACTGGTTCCGGCTGTGATCGGTCTGTTGGGAGGTATGAGCGCGGGAGCCGCCTATACCTTTGTGCGATCGCTGGGAATCCGCGGAGAGAAGGGGCCGTTTATCGTCTGCTTTTTCTCCGGATTCTCCTGCCTGGCGACGCTTCCATATCTTCTGGTGCGTTTCCATGGGATGACGCTGGAGCAGCTGGGGTATCTGCTGTTGGCGGGCCTTGCGGCCGCCGGCGGACAGTTTGCTATTACTGCGGCTTACTGCCATGCTCCGGCCAGAGAGATCTCCGTCTACGATTACTCTCAGATTATCTTTTCCGCTGTACTGGGCTTTGTTATCTTCGGCCAGGTGCCAGACCGGTTCAGTGTGCTGGGGTATGTGATCATCTGCGCGATGGCGGTGGTGATGTTTCTTTATAATAACAGAGGGACACAGAACGAGTGAGGGAATGGAAGCAGGACTATCATAACTTCTTACAATAGAAACTAGATCCAAATTTCAATACTGAAAAATGATAATAATAATCAATACTGTTTATTGACTTTTTCAGCTTTCGGGTGTTATAATATAACCACGAGTTAGATAAGACTAACTTATAATTTTCCTGTAAATGAACCATATTATTTAAGGATAAACAACTGAAAGGAGATAGAAAGACTATGTCATTAATCGGAAAAGAAATCGGTGAGTTTAAAGTACAGAGTTTTGTAAATAATGAATTTAAAGAAGTAACGAAGGAGGATGTTCTGGGAAAGTGGGCAGTATTTTTCTTCTATCCTGCGGACTTTACCTTTGTGTGCCCGACGGAGCTTGAGGATCTCGCGGACAAGTATGAGGATTTTAAGAAGATTGGCTGCGAGATTTACAGTGTCTCCTGCGATACGCATTTCGTGCATAAAGCATGGCATGATGTGTCAAAGACCATTCAGAAGATTCAGTATCCGATGCTGGCGGATCCGACCGGAGCACTGGCCCGGGACTTCGACGTCATGATTGAGGCGGATGGCCTGGCAGAGCGAGGTTCCTTTATTGTCAATCCGGAGGGGAAGATCGTGGCTTATGAAGTCATCGCCGGAAATGTGGGCAGAAATGCTGAGGAGCTTTTCCGAAGAGTACAGGCTTCCCAGTTCGTGGCGGAACACGGCGACGAGGTTTGCCCGGCAAAGTGGAAACCAGGTGAAGAGACGTTAAAGCCAAGCCTGAACCTGGTAGGACTTTTGTAATATGAGAGGGCAGTACGACGTCATCGTCGTGGGAGCGGGGCCGGCCGGATTATCGGCCGCCCTCTACGCGGCGAGGGCAAAATACCGGGTCCTCGTCCTGGAAAAGGAGAAAATGGGAGGGCAGATCACCATTACATCGGAGATTGTCAACTATCCCGGCGTGGAGAAGACGGACGGCACTGAGCTGACGGAACAGATGAGAAGACAGGCGGAAGCCTTTGGCGCGGAATTTGCCATGGCTGAGGTTACGGGAATTGATCTGGACGGAGATATCAGGACGGTGAAAACTGACAAAGGAGAGTACCGTGCTCCGGGCATTGTTCTGGCAGTGGGTGCCAATCCCAGAAAGCTGGGCTTTGTGGGAGAACAGGAATACCAGGGACGCGGTGTCGCCTACTGTGCCACCTGTGACGGGGAATTTTTCACGGGAATGGATGTCTTCGTCATCGGCGGCGGATTTGCGGCGGCGGAAGAGGCTGTATTTCTGACAAAGTACGCCAAAAAAGTTACGATCATCGTCAGGGAGGAAGACTTTACCTGCGCGAAGGCGGTGGCAGACAAGGCGAAAAACCATGAGAAGATCGAGGTACACTACGAGACGGAGATTGTGGAGGCAGCTGGAGACGGACTGCTTCGGCGCGCGCGTTTTAAAGACAATGCATCCGGCGGGGAGTGGACCTACGAAGCACCGGAAGGAACCTCCTTCGGGATTTTTGTATTTGCCGGATACGTGCCGGATACGAAATGGCTGGAAGGTTTCGTGGAGCTGGACGGACAGGGATACATCATTACGGACCGGAACCAGAAGACGAGTGTGGACGGCATCTATGCGGCCGGAGATGTCTGCGTAAAGAACCTGCGCCAGGTGGTGACTGCTGTCTCAGACGGAGCCGTGGCTGCCACTTCCCTGGAGCGGTACGTTTCGGAAACATATGAGAAACCGGAGCTGGCCCAATGGAAAGCGCAGATGGAAGAGGAACGGACGAAGGCTGTAGAAAACTCCGGCGCTTCGAAGCACACCGGGGCCGCAGAGAATTCCGGCACCCTGGAAGCTTCCGACGGAGGAACGGAGGGGGTGTTTATAACCGGGGAAATGAAATCTCAGCTTGCGGACTTATTTTCCAGGCTTCAGAATAGAATAGTGGTTGAGGGTGTGCTCGACGGCAGTCCTATGGCGGCGGAGATGGAACATTTTCTTGATGAACTCGGTGACAGTTCGGATATGGTGGAATGCAGATACCGCCGTGAATCGGATAAGATCAAAGAGGATGAAGAGTATCCGGTGCTGCGTATTTTAACGGAGAACGGGAATGAGACCGGGATCCGGTTCTATGCGGTTCCGGGAGGCCATGAATTCAATTCCTTTGTACTTGCAATCTATAATGCGGGCGGTCCGGGACAGCCGATTACGGATGAAGAGAGGGAGCGGATCGGGAAGCTGAAGGGACCGGTGAACATAAAGATTGCCGTATCCCTGTCCTGTACCATGTGTCCGGCCACGGTTATGGCGGCGGGCAGAATCGCCGCGGAACGTGACGGTGTGGAAGCATGGGCCTTCGATCTGGCCCATTATCCGGAAATGAAAGAAAAGTATCAGATTATGAGTGTGCCGTGTACGATCATCAATGACAGGACGGTGGTATTCGGCAGAAAAACAGTGGATGATCTGCTGGCGGTTCTGGAGGAATCCTGAAAGGAACAGGCAGATGAAAGGAGAACGAATATGAACTATCTGGAAATAGAAAAGGTTATCGGACGGGAAATCATTGACTCAAGAGGAAATCCTACTGTGGAAGCAGAGGTATGGCTCGCCGACGGAACCATCGGAAGAGGAGCGGCGCCCAGCGGTGCATCTACCGGTGAATTTGAGGCTCTGGAGCTGAGAGATAACGATAAGAAGCGGTTTGGCGGAAAAGGCGTCAGGAAGGCTGTTGAAAATATCAATACGGTCATTTCCGGTGTATTGACAGGTATGGATGCGTCGGATATTTACGCAGTCGATCATGCCATGATTCAGGCGGACGGAACGAAGGACAAATCAAAGCTGGGAGCAAACAGTATTCTTGCGGTGTCCATCGCCTGCGCACGGGCCGCCTCCATTTCCATGGGAATCCCGCTGTACCGTTTCCTGGGGGGAATCTCCGGAAACAGACTTCCGGTACCGATGATGAATATCTTAAACGGCGGCGCACATGCGGCCAACACTGTTGACGTACAGGAATTCATGATTATGCCGGTTGGCGCTCCGACATTCCGCGAGGGACTCCGGTGGTGTACCGAGGTTTTCCACTGCCTTGCGTCTATTTTAAAGGAAAAAGGCCTGGCGACCTCTGTCGGTGATGAGGGCGGATTCGCTCCGGATTTAGGCAGTGATGAGGAAGCCATTGAGCTGATCTTAGAGGCGGTAAAGCGCGCCGGATACGAACCGGGACACGATTTCGTCCTCGCCATGGACGCGGCTTCCAGCGAGTGGAAGGGCGGAAAGAAGGGAGAATACGTACTTCCGAAGTGCAAAAAGCATTTTACCTCTGAAGAACTGATCGGGCACTGGAAACAGCTCTGTGAGAAGTATCCGATCTGGTCTATCGAGGATGCTCTCGACGAGGAGGACTGGGAAGGCTGGAAGAAGCTGACGGCTTCTCTTGGCAGCAAAGTGCAGCTGGTCGGCGACGACCTCTTCGTAACCAATACGGAGAGACTGAAGAAGGGAATCGATTCCGGATGCGGCAATTCTATCCTGATTAAGTTAAATCAGATCGGTTCCGTGTCCGAGACGCTGGAGGCCATCAAAATGGCCCATAAGGCAGGCTATACGGCCATCGCTTCCCACCGTTCAGGAGAGACGGAGGACACCACCATTGCAGACCTTGCGGTGGCTCTTAATACGTGCCAGATTAAGACGGGGGCTCCGAGCCGAAGCGAGCGCGTGGCGAAGTATAACCAGCTTCTGAGGATCGAAGAGGAACTGGGGGAGACAGCTGTTTATCCAGGAAGAAATGCATTCTGTGTTAAACGGTAAAACACATTTTAGAAGAAAATGGCAGCGTTGATCGTAGGAAATTCGAACGAATGAAAAAAGTTGATTTTGGCGGCAGAGAGAGACTTGGCAGCTCTTTCTGCCGCTGTTTTTGTAATTTGATCGTTTTGACGGTTACAGAGAGGACCGGGTCCAGAATTCTTCCATATATCTTTTGGCAGCCGGAGCATCCAACTCCAGTTTTTCAATCAGTTTTCTGCGGGTATCATCGTAGGAAAGTCCGATTTCCCGGCAAACGGAAATCAGTGCAAGGGCACCCTTTTCAATTCCTTTTTCAATCCCCTTTTCAATGCCTATTTCAATTCCATCATTCACCAGCATCTGGCCTAATCGTGTCATGAACATGACCTCCTTTACCTTGTCTGAATCGTCGTTTGACAGAAACTTGTTTGCGAATGTGTACAGTACCGCCTGCATTTTTACCAGGTCCGGCCAAGGGAGGGTGCCGGATTCGGTAATCAGGCGGTTTGCCGTAAGAATCCGGTCCTTCTGATCCATGGTACCTGACATCAGTGTGGTGAGCAGAAGGGGAACAAGATCAGAACGGTTCAGTTCTTCCCCGAAAAACTGCATGGAGCTCTTTAAGACCAAATCTTCCGCCGGAAAGTTGTCCGGGATGTCTTTCGAGCCGCCTGCATTGTTCGTATTGCTCATACAGCCTCCATTTCAGCTATATAAGAACCTATCTCCATTATAATATTTTTCTGTAAAACAGACAATAGCCCTGCTTATTTTCCTGGTATTATTTACATATAACTTTGGTAATATGGGAGTTCTTTCGTCCGAACGGACAGAGAATGCCTGATGAAACTGGCAGAACGGAATGCGGACAGAAGCCGGATTCCTGTGGCGATAGCTTCCTATAAAGGCTATCATCGGTTTTGTAATAGCAGTATAACATGGGCAGGCCGGCCGGGACAAGGTTTTTTTATTGAGTAATAGAAAATTCCGGCAGAAATAGTGAAGTGACATTTGCCGCAGGCTATGGTAGAATGAAAGGAAAATTGGTTGAAATCAGGAGTTGGAGACACTATGGTCTGGATTTATCACGCTTTTTTTGAACCGGGGACAGGCGGAAACAAGAGGGAGACCGAGCACGAACAGGGGCTTTGGCTTCTGCGGAGAGCTCTGAGAGAACGGTATGGGATAGGATGCGGGGAAGGACGGACGCCGGAACTGGTTGAGGGAGCGCATGGAAAGCCATACTTAAAAGAGTATCCGCTGATTCACTTTAATATCAGCCACTGCATGGGGCTTGCCGTGCTTGCCATCGGGGATTGCGTCGTGGGGATTGACGCGGAGTGCGTTCGGCCGTACCGGGAGCCGCTCTTAAAAAGAGTACTTTCTGATGCCGAGCTCCGGCAGATGGAGGAGGCGGGAGAATCGGAGCGGGAGGAGTTGTTTTTCCGGTTCTGGACTCTGAAGGAAAGCTATGTGAAGGCGGTAGGATGCGGGATTACCGTGCCCTTACAGGATATATCCTTTCAGATTGGTAAAAATGGGGAAATCGCGTGTGAAAAGACCGGCTGGAGTTTCCGGCAGTGGAAGCTGGCAGAGAAGTATATTGTATCGGCCTGTGTAGCGGGGGAAGGGGAAATTCGTCTGGCAGAACAGGAGGAACAGCCTTGAGTGGTGAGAAAAAGGATTTGCGTTACAGCAGAACGGACAGGCTTTTGCAGGAGGCGTTTTTGGAACTTCTGAAGGTAAAATCAGTCGACCGGATTACGATCAGGGATTTGACGGAACGGGCGGGGATAAACCGCTGTACGTTCTACCACCATTACCAGGATATCTACGATCTGCTGGAACAGATCGAGGATGGAGTCATGGAACACGTGCTGGAGATGATGCGGGGGTTTCATCCCAACCGGGAAGAGGATGTCAGCCGCCGGTATTTTGAATGCTTCTGCCAGTACATTTATGAGAACAGGACTGTGTACTGTGTGCTGACCAATGGCCAGGAGAGCCGGTTTATCAAAAAGCTGCTGAAAATGATCTCAGAGTACATGGCGGGATTATCCGGGAAGGAGAATGACGGGGACAAGCTGAGCCGCGAATATGCAGTAGCCTATTCTATCGGAGGTGTGGTGGGTGTCCTGCATAAATGGATGAAAGAGGGGTTTGAAAGCCCGCCCGAGATGGTAGCCGGTTTTATCAGCAATGTATTTTTGAATGGAATGAAGGATATTTTGTGATAACTGATGAGGTACGTTCTGGCTGAAGCATTATGGCAGAGGCGGCCAAAAATTTAGAAAGAAGCGGTTTGGGGAGTATGATTCCTCAAACCGCTTCTTTCGCATATCTGCAATTGCAAACAATGTTCAGCGAGCTGCCTTTATGATACGGCAACACGTTCGATATAACGGAACATGTCGTCCACGGTTTTGATTTCAAGCAGATCGCTGATGTCCGTCTCAATCTGAAAGTGTTCTTCAATATCTCCGATCATTGCGATAAAATCCAGAGAGTCAAATCCTAAGTCTTCTACGAAGCGGGAATCTCTGGTGATGGATTCCGGGCTGACATCCACGTACTGGGTGACGAGTTCCTTTAACTGCTTATACATATTCATTCCTCCCTTGATTCTCCTCCGGTAACTGTCCGGTGGTTTGAATTTGAATCCAAGTTTAAGCAGATTTCCATCAAAGATCAAGCAACAGATCGGAAAAGTTGTTGCTTAAGCAACAGATATTGAAAAGTGTTGTTTTTATTGGTCGATTACCTCTGAATTAATGCCCATAATATTCAGCTGTCCATCCTCGGTTAAAGAAAAGAAGAGACCGGGCGATCCGGATTCGCTGCCGATGAAGATGCCGGCCTGTGACGGCGTCAGCTCTTCCGGATCCACTCCGGCGACGGCCTGAAGCATGGCGTCTGTAAAGATATCGTCCTTCTGCGCTATCAGTGCTGCGGCGTCCGCAACATCCTGTCCCTCCGTGTTGGCTTCTGTCGTAACGTAAACGGGATAGGCGCAAAGCCTGGACAGCGCTTCGATATCACGCTCCGAGAAAACCTTCTGGATCTGCCCGGCAAAGCCTTTATAGTCTGATTCTTCCAGGGAGGCGGCCCTGCCTGCGGTTACTTCGGGGACGGCTTCCGCCTGGAGGGAGAGGTCTGCCTCCGTTCCGTTAAGCCCGTTTTGAGCTTCGTCAGTCTCCAGCACAACGGCAGTACTCCCGAGCTGGAGCGGGTCTTCTTTGGGCTGACAGCCGGTCAGGCACAGCAGGGCCGCGGCTGTAACTGCGGCGGCCAGCAAACATTTTTTTATCATGACAGCAGTTCTCCTTTGTAATGACAGATTCGATCAGACTGGCTGATCGGTTACTCCCATTTTAAGGTCTGTCCATACCGATGTCAACCGAAGGTTTTCTGGCTGTCTGTTTTAACGTGATCCGGCTCTCTGAGAGTATCAGCCCGGCCAGAGTCAGTACAATTCCGCATGCGGACTGCCAGGTAATAACCTCGTGCAGAAAGATTAAGGAAGTAATCACCGTGATGACGGGAACGGCATAGATGTAGACGCTTGTCTTTACGGAGCCCAGGGCTCTGACTGCAAAATTCCAGGTTACGAAGCAGAGAGCGGAAGCGCCGAATCCCAGGAAGAGGATGTTGAGTGCGTTCTGCATTACCATAAAACGCGCCGGTGCAATCTGGAAGGGCAGGAAAAACAGCGCCGGTACCATAAAGATAAGACCGTAAAAAAAGGTTCTGCGGGTGCTTTCAATGGTTCCGTACCCATAGCTTCCGATTTTTTTCGTAAGAATGGAGTAGGCCGCCCAGGTGATTGCCGCAGCAAGCGCCAGCAAATCTCCTTTGGGACTCAACTGGACGCCGGTACCCTTCTGAAAGCTTAAGAGGGAGATTCCCAGCATGGCCGCCGTGAAGCCGGTTAAGAAACGGCGGCCCGGCTTTTCCCCCTTCATGAACAGCCAGTCGAACAGGCTGGTGAAGAACGGGGCCACGGAGATGATAATGCTTACGTTGGCTGCCTGGGTCAGAGTCAGCGCGAAATTTTCCATCAGGAAATAGAGCGTGACGCCGCAGAGGCCGGCTGCCGCGAAGAGCAGTTCTTTTTTTATATCCTTCGTGTGGAGGAGGCGCGGGGCGGCGGTCCACAGCGCCGCGTATCCGATAAAAAAGCGGAAAAACAGGATTTCCAGCGGTGTAAAGGATACGAGCAGAACCCTGGTTGAAATGAAGGTGGTTCCCCAGATGAAGATAGTGACGGCTGCCGCGAGATGGCCCGCCATGTTTGGCTTTTCTGACATGTTTTATTCCTCCGTACCGGCGGCTGTATCCCTGCCGGATTCTGTAAATATTTTCTGATACTGTTTCGGAGTCAGTCCTGTGAAATCCTTAAAGAAACGGGTGAAATGACTCTGATCGGTAAAACCGGCTCTGGCGGCCGCATCGATGGGAGGTACCGCCTGCTCCAGCAGCTTCTTTGCCTCTTCCAAGCGAATAGACTGGAGATAGCGGTACGGGGATACTCCCGTCTGCTTTGTAAAGGTGTGGAGCAGCCACGATTTGCTTAAATGAATCTGATCGGTCAGCTCCTCCAGCGTGATATTTTCGGAATAGTGCTCTTTTAAATAATCACAGGTATCGGCGATGGCACTGTCCAAAAAGACTCCGTTATGCTCTTCGTAAGGAGCGCTGTGCTCTTTTAAAATCTGTTCCAGAAGGAAAAAGAACGCTTCCTCTTTTTCAAAAGGAGACGCGCCGGTTACGATGGCATTGTAGACATCGGCCAGTGACGTGGTGATATCGCTGTGATAGACGACATTGACGGTGAACTGCGGGATAAATTCCCGTCCGGTAATGTCGGCGGCAGCCCTTTTCATGACCGGAACGGGAATGTTTAACGCCCGGTAGTCCAGCAGTTCCCCGTTCATGGGAGAACAGAAGTGGTTGTCTTTCGGGTTAAAGAGAATCAAATCTCCTTTCGACAGATCGTACTCGGATCCGCGGCACCACAGATGGCGGCAGCCGCCTTCTATGAAGCCGACGACGTAGCATTCATGAAAATGATTGGGGAATTTCTGTACGATGCCGCTTAACTGATAGGCTTCGATACCGAGACAGCTGTCGTAGAATATATGGCGTTGTTCCTGAGATGTAGTCATGGCATACTCCTTTCAAACTTTTTTGATTTTATCACAATTAAGTGAAAAAGTCTTGTATGATATGGCAAATGAAGGCCCGGAAAGAGCGTCAGAGCAAAAAAGGGCTGTGACACGCCGTACTGGCCGTGAGCAGTAACGGGAAGTTTGCGCTTTTGCTTATAAAATACCGAAAACTGGAAAGAATTTTTTAGGAAGACCGTGATTGAGGACTTCACTGAGAGTAAACGGCAATATGGAGGAACCGCATATGAAGAATATGACAGATAATTTTATGATTTCTTTTTTACAGCGTTTTGATGAGCATCCCTTTGATGTGAAGATCCATGGAAAAACCCATCACATTGGCAGCGGAAATCCGGCTTTTGTGGTTGATTTAAAAGAGGATATTGAGGGGAAAGAACTGCTGACGAGTACTTCCCTGGCACTGGGGGAAGCCTACATGAAGGGGAACCTGGAGGTGGAAGGGGACTTATTCGAGGCCCTGGATTCGTTTCTGGGACAGATGGACCGTTTTTCCACCGACCGGTCCAAATTAAAGAAGCTGATGTTTACCTCCCAGTCTAAGAAGAATCAGGAGAAGGAGGTCACCTCCCATTATGATATCGGCAATGATTTTTACAGTCTGTGGCTGGATGAGACCATGAGCTATTCCTGCGGTTACTTTAAACATGAGACCGACACCCTGTATGAGGCACAGTGCAATAAAGTGGAGAGAATCCTGGAAAAACTCTGTTTAAAGAAGGACATGACGCTGCTGGATATCGGATGCGGCTGGGGATATTTGCTGATCCGGGCCGCAAAGGAGTACGGGGTAAAGGGACTGGGAATTACCTTAAGCCATGAACAGCAGAAGGAATTTGAAGAGCGGATCGAAAAAGAGGGATTGACGGGACAGATTGAGGTGGCGCGGATGGATTACCGCGAACTGGAGAAGAGCGGCAGACAGTTTGACCGGGTGGTCAGTGTCGGGATGCTGGAGCACGTGGGACGGACCAATTACGAACTGTTCGTAAGAAATGTGAACTCTGTGCTGAAGCCGGGCGGACTTCTCCTGCTTCATTATATCAGTGCGCTGAAAGAGTATCCGGGGGACCCGTGGATCAGAAAATACATCTTTCCGGGCGGTATGGTGCCGAGCCTTCGGGAAATGATTCATTTATTCGGAGAGTACCGGTTTTACACTCTGGATGTGGAAAGCTTGAGACGCCACTACTATAAGACTCTGCGCTGCTGGGAACGTAATTTCAGCGGCCACAGGCAGGAGGTGGAGGCGAATATGGGAACCGAGTTTGCGAGAATGTGGGAACTCTATTTGAGCTCCTGTGCGGCTACCTTTCACAACGGGATTATTGACCTGCATCAGATCCTGGCCTCGAAAGGCGTGAACAACGATCTGCCCATGACGAGATGGTATTAACTGGAAATGAGGAATTATCTCAAAAAAGTGGTTGCATTTTTAGTTAGTATATGCTAATATATATTCAGTTAGTAAACACTAACTACATGTGAATATTCTATACAATATATGAACCCTCTGGGTTTTCCTTCATTGACCCGTGAAGGAATCATGACTCCTATGAGAACCGTCCCTGTTACCGCATGACAGAGGCGGTTTTTCATGTGTATTGCTATACAGAGGAAATAATGATAGAATGGTAAAACAGTATGAGAAAAGCAGTATGAGAAGAGCAGAAATGAAAGAATGACAGGTTTTCCAGCAGGATGAACCGGAAAGGTTGGAATACAGATGAAAAAGGTACTTATGATGATTCAGGAATCATGTCCTTACTGCCGTCAGGCGCTGCGCATGATGGATGAGCTGAAGGAGGAGCGGCCGGAGTATAAGGCGGTTGAGGTGAAAATTGTGGATGAGAACAGGGAGAAGGCGCTTGCAGATTCCCTGGACTACTGGTATGTACCGACCTATTTTGTGGACGGGGTAAAGGTGCACGAGGGTGTGCCTACTATGGAAAAGGTGCGGAAGGTTTATGAGAAAGCGCTTAACTGACAGAAAGGTACATAAATTGTGACATCATATGAGTAACGGGAAGAAAAACTGGCTGATAATCCTGATTTATGCGGGATTGATTGCGATGTGTCTTGGCATCGTGTGGTTTGTGGGAAAACTCTCCTCGCCGACGGAACTTGGCAGAGAGAGCGGAACCTGGACGACAGGACCGCAGACCGAAGAGACGCAGGAGGAACGTAAAGAGGGGGAGACGGAGAGTGTGAAAGCGACGCCATCCGAGGCGGAAACGCAGGAGGAAGGCAGGCAGCAGGGGGAAAGCGGGAACTGGTACAGCGGCCGTACTGAGACAGGACGGATGGAGACGGAAGAAGAACTGCCGGTGGAAGAATACCGGCCGCCAACCATTGTAACAGTTTCTGACATCCATTATTTTCCATCGTCCATGACCGATTACGGCGAGGCGTTTGACGAGCTGGTGAAACGGGACGACGGAAAGCTGATTCCCTATATCTCTCAGCTGATGGATGTGTTTACGGAAGAGATGACGGAGCTTATGCCCGACGTGGTGGTTCTGAGCGGTGATTTGACGCTAAACGGCGAGAAGGAGGCCCATGAGGCGCTTGCCGGGAAGCTGAAGGTACTTGCAGACCATGGGGTGCGGGTTCTCGTAATTCCGGGAAACCACGACATCAATAATCCCCATGCCGCCTCCTATTTCGGAGAGGAGAGGACGGCTGCCGAGACGGTCAATGCAGAGGGATTTCTGGATATTTACCATGAGTTCGGATATGATCAGGCGATCAGCAGAGATGAGACTTCCTTGAGCTATATCTGCCGGCTGGATGAGAAGAACTGGCTGATGATGCTGGATTCCGCTCAGTATGACCCCGTAAACCTGGTGGGAGGAAGGATACGAAGCACTACGGTCAAATGGATGGAGGAACAGCTGGAGGCAGCGAAGGAACTGGGGATTACGGTAATCCCTATTGCGCATCACAATCTCCTGAAGGAAAGTATTCTGTATCCGGTGGACTGTACTCTGGAAAACAGCGGGGAAGTGATCCGGCTGCTGGAACGATACCGTGTGCCGGTCTTTATCAGCGGCCATCTGCATCTGCAGCGGACGAAGAAATACAAGCCCGAGCCGGGAGAACCGGAGGATGTCTATCATATCAGTGAGATCGTGGCGGACTCCTTTGCCATTCCGCCCTGTCAGTACGGAATCCTGTCATGGGGAGACGACGGGGAACTCCGCTATGCGACGAAGGAAGCAGATATGGAGCGTTATGCGGCGGAGCACGGCCTGACAGATGAAAATCTGTTAAACTTTAAGGAATACGGAACGGATTTCCTGGTGGGAGTGATCAGTCAGCAGATCTATCAGAAGATGAGCAGCCTGCCGGAGGAACACATGCGCAAGATGGCGGAGCTGTACGGCCAGCTGAACCGGGATTACTGCGCAGGAACAACCATTGATGTGAAAGAGATAAAGTCTGAGGAAGCATTCCGCTTATGGGAGAGGAATCTTCCGGACAGCCGGATGTTTGAGGAGATCGATGATATTCTGCGCGACACCGGAATGGATCACAATACATGGGAGTTACCGGGAGAGTGGTAAAAACTTCCTTTACAAATTATTTCTTATCGTGCTATAATGATGAAATAAAATTACATGCGTGACAGAAACGGAGGAAGAGGAGCCATGCAGGATCATATCAACGTTTCAGGAGTCCTCTGTTCTTCTTACGATACCTTTTTTGAGGCGGAAAAGAAGATTGCAGATTATATTCTGGAGCATAAGAGTGAAATCATCGATATGACTGTCGCAGAGCTGGCATTGGCAAGCGGTACCAGTGACGCGACGGTATCGCGTTTTTGCAGACGGTGCGGATTTAACGGTTTTCATCATTTAAAGATTACTCTGGCGAAGGAGGTGGCGGAGGAACGCGGGAATTCCGTGGAGGTATCCAACGATATCAGCCGCGAAAATATCGCACAGTCCCTTCAGAACATCCTGGCCAACAAGGTGGCGGAGCTGACACAGACAGTGTCCATGATGGACCCGGTTCAGCTCGGAAAGATTCTGGACCTGATTGAACATGCCCGTACGGTGCAGCTGGTGGCCGTTGGGAATACGATACCGGTTGCCTTAGACGGTGCCTTTAAGTTGAATCAACTGGGGATCAATGCGGTGTCGGGGACGATCTGGGAGGCACAGATGGCGTTTACCTGCAATCTGGGACCGGAGGATGTGGTGATCATCATATCCAATTCCGGTTTCTCCAAACGTCTGATGACGCTCACCGCGGTGGCCAGGGAAAATCAGTGCAGGATGATTGCAATTACCAACAATGCGGCTTCGCCGCTGGGGCAGGCCTGTGATTACCACATTACAACAGCAACGAGGGAGAAGCTGCTCTTAGGCGAATTCTGCTTCTCACGGGTATCGGCTACGATGGCGGTAGAGATACTTTATCTGTTTTTGGCAGTGAGCAAGAAGGACTCTTATGAACATATCAGACGCCATGAGATTGCGATCTCTGAGGATAAGAATAATTGAGGCAATTCAACAAATATTGGCAAGGATTCTCCTATCCTCTAAGGTGGTGAGATGAATTTACCGAGCGTGGAGTGAAACAAAAGAAATAAGATTCTGTGACAGAAAACGGACATGAAGCACTTTGTATGAAACGTACAGGGTGCTTTTTGATTTTCCGCTGCCTGCGGCGGGAATTGTGACTTTACAGGAAAGTTCATCCAGGGAAATAAAAATCTGATAAAGTAACTTTGCTTCGGAGCGAGAGTCCGGTTTCCCGGACTCTCTGCTGTGTTTTGGAGAAATGAAAAATAATCATGCATGAAATCAGCAATAATTGGAAAAATACATAGTAAAAAAGTACAAAAAACACGCGATGAAACAGAAAAAATGCACAGGATATTTATGGAAAGTGACGAAAATCTATAAGAAACAAAATTTCTTGTAAAAACACATTGACGAAAATGATAAATCATAATATAGTATAGCAGAGGGAAGAAATAAAATTTTATAAAATAAGGAGAGGTGACATATGATTTACACAGTGACATTTAATCCGGCTTTGGATTATGTAGTAAAAGTAAATCACTTCACGCTGGGAATGGTCAACAGAACCGTGCAGGAAGATATTTATTATGGCGGTAAGGGCATAAATGTATCGGCGGTACTTAAGACTCTGGGCTTCCAGAGCACTGCGCTGGGGTTTATAGCCGGATTTACGGGAGACGAGATTGAACGGGGAGTGAAAAATCTGGGATTCCAGTCTGATTTTATCCGGGTGGAGAACGGCTTGTCCAGAATCAATGTAAAGCTTAAATCAGAAGAGGAATCGGAGATCAACGGGATGGGACCGGAGATTACCGAAGGGGATGTGGAAAAGCTGTTTAAGCGGCTTGAGAAGCTGAAGGCAGACGACGTTTTGGTCCTGTCGGGAAGCATACCCAGTTCCATCGACGACGGGATCTACGAGCGGATCATGGAACGGTTAGACGGAAAGGGCACCCGCATTGTGGTGGATGCGACGAAGGATCTTCTGATGAACGTCCTTCCTTATCATCCATTCATGATCAAACCGAATAACCATGAGCTGGGCGAGATGTTCGGCACTGTATTAAAGGATGAGGAAGAAATCATATATTACGCCAGGCAGCTGCAGGAAAAGGGAGCGGCAAACGTTCTGGTCTCCATGGCGGGGGACGGCGCTGTCTTAATCGCAGAGGACGGGGCAGTATGTTCCATGGGAGTCCCGAAAGGAACGGTGAAGAATTCTGTGGGCGCCGGTGATTCCATGGTGGCGGGATTCATTGCCGGCTACCTGGAGAATGGAAATTATGAGCACGCATTAAGGCTTGGAAGCGCCTGCGGAAGCGCCAGTGCTTTTTCTGAAGGGCTGGCCTGCAGGGAAGATATTTTAAAACTTTATGAGGAATTACGACAGGAGGGGTTCTGAGATGAGAATAACGGAATTATTGAAAAAAGAAAGCATCGAGCTCGGTGTGAAGGTTTCTTCAAAGGAAGAGGCCATTGATACGCTGATCGGCTTAATGGCGGCCGGAGGAAGGCTGAATGACAGGGTCGGTTACAAAGAAGGAATTCTGGCCCGCGAGGCGCTGGGAAGCACGGCGGTAGGTGAGGGGATCGCCATTCCCCACGCCAAGGTGGCGGCAGTGAAGGAGCCGGGACTGGCGGCCATGGTAGTGCCTGACGGTGTGGATTATGAGGCATTCGACGGTTCTCTGGCGAACCTGATCTTTATGATCGCGGCCCCGGAGGGGGGAGCGGATGTTCATCTGGAAGCGCTGTCCCGTCTGTCAACGCTTCTCATGGACCCTGATTTTAAAAACGATTTAATCCATGCGGAGTCAAAAGAGGAATTTTTACAGCTGATCGATGACAAGGAATCCGAGCGTTATGAGAAAAAGGCGCGCAAAGAGGAAACGAAGGTGAGTGATGCGGCACCGGCAGTCCATGAGACTGCGAAATCCGGCGCTGCCGGTTACCGTGTTCTCGCTGTGACCGCTTGCCCTACCGGTATCGCCCATACCTTTATGGCGGCTGAGAACCTGGAACAGCTGGGAAAGAAGATGGGAATCCCGGTGAAATCCGAGACCAACGGAGCCGAGGGCGCGGACAATGTTCTGACGAAGGAAGAGATTGCCGCTGCCGACGGAATCATCATCGCGGCAGACAAGAATGTAGACATGGCCCGTTTTGACGGAAAACACGTGGTGAAGGCTTCTGTTTCCGATGGAATTCAGAAGGGCGAGGAGCTGATTAAACGGGCTGTGAGCGGTGAGGCTCCGGTCTATCACCATACAGGTGCCGCTGCATCAGAGGAAGGCGGGGAAAACGAAGGCCTTGGCCATACGATCTATAAGCACCTGATGAACGGCGTCTCCCATATGCTTCCGTTCGTAATCGGCGGCGGACTTTTAATCGCACTGGCATTCCTGTTCGATGATTATTCCATCAATCCGGCGAATTTCGGAAAGAATACACCGGTTGCAGCCTATCTAAAGACCATCGGAGAGCAGGCGTTTGGCATGATGCTTCCGGTTCTGGCCGGTTACATCGCCATGAGCATTGCAGACCGTCCCGGCCTGGCAGTCGGTTTCGTAGGCGGCATGGTGGCAAAGATGGGAGCCACTTTCATGAATCCGGCAGGCGGAGATGTGAACTCGGGCTTCCTCGGCGCCTTACTGGCTGGTTTTATCGGCGGTTATATCGTTGTCCTGTTAAAGAAAGTATTTAAAAAGCTTCCGAAATCCCTGGAAGGGATCAAGCCTGTTCTCTTATATCCGCTGCTGGGTATTTTTCTGGTTGCGGTTGTCACCACCTTTATCAACCCCTTCGTCGGGGCGATCAATGACGGTCTGACCCATCTCTTAAACGGCATGGGCGGTACCAGCAAGGTGATTCTCGGAGCCGTTGTCGGCGGCATGATGTCCGTGGATATGGGCGGCCCGGTAAATAAGGCGGCATACGTGTTCGGTACGGCGCAGCTGGCGGAAGGAAATTTCGATATTATGGCAGCCGTGATGGCAGGCGGTATGGTTCCGCCGATCGCAATCGCGCTGTGCACTACATTTTTTAAAAAGAAATTCACAGAGAAAGAGCGCCAGTCCGGTCTGGTAAACTATATCATGGGTCTGTCCTTTATTTCCGAAGGAGCCATACCGTTTGCAGCATCGGATCCGCTGCGCGTGATTCCGTCCTGTATCATCGGATCAGCCGTGGCAGGCGGGCTTTCCATGGCGTTAAACTGTACGCTGCGTGCTCCTCACGGTGGAATCTTCGTGCTTCCGACGATTGGCAATCCATTTGGCTATCTTGCAGCGATTGTGATCGGATCGGTGGTCGGCTGTGTGATTCTGGCAGCACTGAAAAAGAATAAAACTGAAGCGTAATCGTCCTGTTAAGGAGAGAGAAAAAGGGGAAGATCAGTTGGAGCAAACACTGATCTTTCCCTTTTTCTGCAATGTCAGCCTCTTCATTTCTGGTATCATCATTTCGAACAGTCACCATCGTTCAGCCGCAATTTCCCCGCAGCTCTCAAATGTTTCCCGTGCCATTTTCCCGGCAGGATGGTATAATTGACAGAAAATGAGAGGCAGCGAAAGGAAACGAGAGAATGCTAACAATAAGACGAGAGAGTCTGGATATCCCGCAGGGACGCCGGATTCTGGCGGTCAGCGATATACACGGACACGTTCACTTTTTGAAAAAGGTGCTGGAAAAGGCCGGGTTCTGTGAAGCTGACGAACTGATTATCGATGGTGACATTATTGAGAAGGGACCGTATTCATTAGAGACGCTCCGGTATGTGATGGAGCTTGGAAAACTCCCTAACGTCCATGTGATTTCGGGAAATGTGGACTGCTGGCAGCTGGAACTGATCGGGAGCAGGGAACCGGAGATGACGAGGGCACTGGCTGAATTTATACAAACGGCAAAGGAACGGTGGGGAGGCAGCCTTTTTCTGGATTTTTGTGATGAAATGGGGATAGAGCATCCACGGACAGAAGAGGAGACAGCTGCCGCAAAGAAACGGGTTCAGGCCTATGGGCGGGCGGAGCTGGAATTCCTGTCAGGACTGCCTTCCATCGTGGAAGCGGGAAATTTTATCTTTGTACACGGCGGGCTTCCAAATGGCTGGGAAGAGATGGAAGGACAGGAGGCCACTCCGGTTTTAAAGTTCGATGATTTTCGGAACAGAGGCGGAAGTTTCGACCGCTGCGTCGTGGCAGGCCACTGGCCTGTTTGCCTCTACCGTCATGAGGTGGCGGAATTTAACCCGTTGATTGACAGGGAGAAAAATATTATAAGTATAGACGGGGGCTGCGGCCTGAAGCGGGATGGTCAGCTTAACTGCCTGATGATCGAGGATCCCAGGGGAACCATAGAGGAAGTCAGCTGGACATCCTATGGAGGATTTCCGGAGATGACGGCGGTTGACGGCCAGAAAGAGCAAAAAACCAGGATATCCATTCAGTATACGGATAACCGCGTGGAGCTTCTGGCGGGACAGAGTGCGGGGCCGGGTCTGGTACGCCTTCGCCATCTGACCACGGATACTGTGTTTTCAGTGCCAAAAGACTATCTCTATGAGCGGGATGGAACGCTGCGCTGTGACGATTTCTGTGACTACCATATGGAAGTGAAGCCGGGAGAGCGGGTGGAACTGGTGGAGGTAAACGCCCTGGGAAGCCTGATTAAGAAGAACGGAGTCAGCAGCTGGTACCATGGAAGGCTGGAGCCGGCCGGTATAGAATAGAGGAGAAAATGATATGAGTAAAAAGAAGGAAGAAACCGGTCTGCCGATGCTCCAAAAGGAAGCTGCCCTGCTTCTGGAAGAGTTCTCTTTATGCCCGGAGACCTCGGCTGTGGCTGTGGGGGGCTCCAGAGCCACAGGAAGAGCCGATGAGAAGTCAGATTACGATATCTATGTATATGTAGAAAAGGAAATTCCGGAAGAGAAGCGCAGAAGCATCCTGGAAAAGTACTGCAGCACTATGGAAATCGGGAATCACTACTGGGAGGCGGAGGACAACTGTACGCTGAAGGACGGCGTGGATATCGATCTTATTTATCGGAACAGGAAGGAATTTGAGCGGGAAATAGCCGCCGTTGTGGAGCAGTTTCGGGCCTCCTGCGGATATACCACCTGTATGTGGCACAATCTGGCCACGTGCAGGATTGTGTATGACAGAGACGGAGAACTGGAAGCGATGAAAAAGCGGTTTGATGTCCCCTGTCCGGAGGAACTGAGGGACGAAATTATCCGGAAAAACAGGGCGCTCTTAAGTGGTGTACTTCCGTCTTACGATGCACAGATACGGAAGGCCTGGGCCAGGAGAGATCTTGTCAGCGTTAATCACAGGACAACGGAATTTCTGGCCAGCTATTTTGATATTATTTTTGCCATGAACGGACGGACCCATCCGGGGGAGAAGCGTCTCGTGACGCTGTGTAAGGAGAGCTGTGAAAATCTGCCGGACCGGTTTGAGGAAAATCTGGAGCGTTTATTTACCGTGATGTACAATCCGGATGGGGAAGTTAACGACGTGATTGCACGTATGGTGGCGGAACTGGACCGGGCGCTGCTGAAAGTGCGACCGGGAGAATTTACGGCTGGACAGCTGCCAATGGGAGCGGCGGAGAAACAGTAACAGCATATCGCGGAGCTTTGCGATATGCTGTATGAAAGAACCGGAGTTTAAGAGGTAAATTCCTTCATCTCCTCGATCTCTTTTTCCTGCGCATCGATGATGCTCTGGGCGAGAGTCCTGATTTCCTCGTAATTGGTGTACTCGAGAATCGATTTGGCCATGTCGACAGCCATCTGGTGGTGCATGATCATGCCTTCGGCAAATGCGTGATCGAGGCTGTCGGTGCCTGCCTTGTTCATGGAATGATCGTGATCCAGCATCTTGTCGTATTCCTCTAAATAGGCGCTTTCCTGGTCTGCATCGTTATGGCCTTCCGCCTCATACTTTCTGATCAGATCCCTCATCTGCCGGATCTCTTCCGTCTGGGTGGTTTTGATGGTTTCGGCCAGCTTTTTCAGCGTTTCATTGTTTCCGCCGTATTCGAGATAACTGTCAGCCATCTCGACCGCGGACTCGTGATGAGGAATCATGCCGTTTAAAAAGTCGATGGAAGCGTTTCCCGTCTTGGGAATGTTCTCCATGTCGCGCATCATGTTCCTCATGATTTCGTCCTGGCGCTGCAGGTAACGGTTTGTATCGTCGTCAGCGGCTGCGCTGCTGGTTCCATGGGCGCTGTGATCCATATGATTCTGGCTTTCCGCGGCCCCGGATGACTGTTCGGTGGACTGGCTGCTGCTTTCCGTCTCCGCAGGTGCAGGTGAAAGCGGGGCTTTCTTACGGCTTCCGGCCGCGGCAAAGACGGCGACCGCGATGATGACGACGGCGGCTATGATTCCGGCCGCCCAGTATTTCATATTTTTATTCATAATCCCATTTCCTCCATTTCTAATCGGTATTTTTAGTATGAGGTAGAGAGGGTACGTTTATGCACCATGGAAAATTCTAATCTTGTACAGGATTTCCGATTCTGGTAAAATGAGGATAAAAAGGAGGAGCTTTTTATGCGGACAGAACAGGAAATGTTTTCAATGATTCTCGATGCGGCAAAGGCGGACGGCCGAATCCGCGCCGTATATATGAATGGATCCCGGGTTAATCCGGAGGCGAAACACGATATTTTTCAGGATTATGATATTGCTTATGTTGTGACAGAGACGGAATCCTTCCGGGAGGACAGAACATGGATCGACCGGTTTGGGGAGCGCCTCTATATGCAGTATCCGGAGGAGAACAGCGAGTATCCTTCGGATGTGACCAACTGCTACGGATGGCTTATCCAGTTTGCCGATGGTAACCGTCTGGACCTGCATGTGCAGACGCTTTCCTGGGCCTTACGTGCGATGGAGGAGGACCGGATGTTCCGGATTCTGTATGATAAGGATGGCTGCCTGGCGAAAGCGCCGGAGCCGACGGCGGAGGTTTACCGGGTGAAACGGCCGGAGGAGAGCCGGTTTCTTTCTGTCTGCAATGAATTCTGGTGGTGCCTGAACAATGTGGCGAAGGGGCTGTGGAGAAAAGAGATACCGTACGCACAGGATATGGTTAATTTCCATGTGCGTCCCCAGCTGATAAGGCTTCTGTCCTGGAAGGCAGGAATCGACACGGATTTTACGTGCAGTCCGGGAAAATCCGGAAAGTATCTGTACCGTTATTTATCGCAGGAGGAGTGGTCCCGTCTGATGAAAACGTATGCGGGCGGCAGCGCGGACGAGATGTGGGAAGCGGCAGACGCCATGTGCGTGCTGTTTCACGAGACTGCTCTGGCTGTGGCGGAGCAGCTGGGATTTCAGTACGATAAGAGAGAAGCGGAGGCGAGTCTCCATTTTTTCCGCCATGTAAGAGGGCTGCCTGAAGATGCAAAAGAACTGTGAGGGGAGAACCTGGATTGGTAAAACAGTGGTTCCGTGAGTGGAAAAAGCAGATCGACCGGTGCTGCATGGAACTTGAACTTGTCATAAAGGAGGCAAAATGATGAAAACATATAACTGGGGAATCATAGGAACCGGATCCATTGCGCGGGAGATGGCGGCAACCCTGACTGCCTGCCGCGGCACCGTCTATGGTGTCTGTGGGACGAGCAGAGAGAAGGCGGAGCGCTTTGCGGCGGAGAATGGAGTTCTTCACGCGTTTGCGAATGGGGCTGCACTGCTTGCAGATGAGAATGTGGATATTGTATACATTGCCACGCCTCATAACATGCATTTCGATTACATCAGACAGGCGGTTCTGGCTGGAAAACACGTTCTTTGTGAGAAGGCCATTACGGTTTCGTCCGCGGAGCTGGAGGAAGCGGCTGCGCTGGCGGAGGAAAAGGGCGTGGTGGTGATGGAGGCCATGACGATTTTTCATATGCCGCTCTATAAAAAGCTTAAGGAGATCGTGGATTCGGGAGCAATCGGCCCGGTAAAGATGATTTCCGTCAATTTCGGAAGCTGTAAGCCTTACGATGTGACCAGCCGGTTCTTTCGTAAAGAACTGGCCGGAGGCGCGCTTCTTGATATCGGGACGTACGCCGTATCCTTTGCCAGGTATTTTCTTGATGAGAGACCGGATACGGTGCTGTCAGCAGTGAAACGGTTTGAGACGGGGGTAGATGAAGAGTCCGGGATCGTCCTTATGGGAGAAAACGGACAGATGGCGGTTATCGCACTCTCCATGAGAGCCAAACAGCCGAAGCGCGGCGTCGTAGCCGGTGAACTGGGCTATATCGAGGTCTCTGAATATCCGAGAGCAGACCGGGCCGCCATTGTCTATACTGCAGACGGACGGAGGGAGGAGATTACCTGCGGCGACAGCAAAAAGGCTCTGGAGTACGAGGTGGAAGATATGGAAAAAGCTGTGTCGGAACATCTTGTGTCAGAGAGCATGGCCCTTTCCCGGGATGTCATGTGGCTTTTAAGCAGTGTACAGAAGCGGTGGGAAGAACAGGAATTGAGGACAGAACAGGGAGGACAGAAGGATGTACCAGTGCTGCATATTTGATTTGGATGGAACGATTATCAATACACTGCATTCTTTAAGGAAAACGGTGAATGAGACGATAAAACAGTTTGGCTATGGCCCCATTGATGAGTACCACGTTAAGTATTTTGTGGGAGACGGATATAAAAAGCTGATGGAACGGACACTTAAATACTGCGGGGACACAGAGCTTACTCATTATGAGGCGGCGCTGGAGGTCTATGATGAGATGTTTAAAAAGTACTGTTTGTATCAGGTGGAACCGTATGCCGGCATGCCGGAATTTTTGACGATGCTGAAGGAAAAGGGAATCCGGATCGCGGTGGTGACGAACAAGGCCCATGACCGTGCCGTCGAGTGTGTGGAGACAGTCTACGGCCCCGGCTTTTTCGATAAGATAACCGGCGAGGGAAACGGTATAAAGTGTAAGCCTGATCCCGAGGGCGCCCTTAAAACGGCGGAGGAATTTCATGTAAAACCGTCGGAATGCCTCTATTTTGGAGATACCAATACCGATATGAGAACAGGAATTAACGCCGGCATGGATACAGCAGGGGTTCTGTGGGGATTCCGGGACAGAGCGGAACTGGAGGCGTTTAAGCCAAAGTATATCATCAGCCATCCGGATGAAATTAAGTCCCTGTTCCGGTAACCGGATTTGTGCAGATTAAAAGAATGAATAAAAATAAAAAAAGACAGGAAACTAAAGAGAGATACTCTGGACAGAGGTTCTTTCTCGGCTTTGGGTGCGGGGACGCGCAGGGAGATTTCATATCCCGTGTCCGCCCCGCTTCCTACTCACCACAAAAATGGCCGGGATTGTCGGACACAAAATGCATGTGTTCGCCATTCCCGGCCATTTTTATGGTTCGTATCCAGACGGCGGTACACTGGGATATGAAATCTCCCTGCGCGTCCCCGCACCCAAAGCCGAGAAAAAACATGAACGGACAGAGGATTCTCTCTTTTTTGTTTTCAGAAAAAGGAGGGACATTTTACGGGATAACGGATAGTCCAAGGAGGAGACATGGCAAAGCGTTGGAAATGGGGATTTGTGGTACTGGCCGCGGTATGGGCCGCGCTTTTCGGAACGATGCTGGGATATGCCTGGAATGTGACGCATCAGGCTGAGCCGATGCTGAAGGTGCCGATGGAACAGGTTCAGAATACCAATATCAGCGAGGTGGCCCAGGAGACGATGGACCGGTTCTGGACTGTGGCTGTGTTTGGGGTGGATTCCAGGGAGGGAAAGCTTGGAAAAGGTACGAGGTCCGATATGGAGATGGTGCTAAATATCAATCTGAAGACCGGAGAGATCCGAATGGTGTCGGTTTACCGGGACACCTACGTAAAGATTGATGAAAAAAATAAATATGACAAGATTAACCAAGCGTATTTCGAGGGAGGTCCGGCCCAGGCCATATGGGCCCTGAGCGAAAATATGGATTTGAACATCGATGATTACGTTTCCTTCAGCTGGAAGGCCGTGGCTGACGCCATTAACTTATTGGGAGGAATCGATGTGGAGATCAGTCCGGAGGAATTTAAGGTGATCAACGGTTTTATTACGGAGACTGTGGAATCCACGGGAGTCGGCTCTCACCATTTAAAGAAGGCAGGAGTGAATCATCTGGACGGGGTGCAGGCCGTGGCCTACGCAAGGCTTCGGAAGATGGACACGGACTTTATGAGGACGAAGCGCCAGCGGCTGGTGGCGGAGCTGGTACTGGAAAAACTGAAAGAGGCCGATTTAGGTACGGTGCGCCAACTGGCATTTTCCATACTTCCCCAGGTCTCCTCCAGTGTGGGGATGAAGGATATACTCTCTCTGGCAGGCACGGTGTCGAAATTCCATCTGACGGAGACCGAGGGCTTCCCGTTTGAGCTGAAGGACGCTCTGGTTGGAAAGAAGGACTGCGTCATACCGGTCACTCTGCGGGACAATGTGATCCGCCTGCACCAGTTTCTATTTGACGAGGAGGAGTATGTACCTTCGAAGCAGGTGGACGAAATCAGCCGGCAGATTGAGCTTCGTACTGCAAAAAGCAAAAAAAAGTAAAAAAAATACTTGAAAAAACAGTTAGCATATGCTAATCTATATGAAGTTAGCGATAACTAACTTGAGGCTTTCAAAAATCTGGATCGATAAAATAAGTTTACTCCGGGGATAATGAGAAAGAGGAAGGAGTGAAACGGATGTCAACAGACGCAATTATGTCATATATTTCAGAGTGCAGCCGCGCAGGAAGGCTGGAGTTTCAGGTTTCCATCCAGTGCGCCCCCGTCTTAAAGGGAATCAAGGCATCGAATCTTGTGACGATGGCAAAGGGATCGCTGCAAACGGTAAGAAATGCGCTGGCAGGTACGGAAATTACGGCGGTTATGCTGGCAGCCGGTGACAGGACGGAGGTTCTGCTTCTGTACCGCTTTCCCATGCTGAAAGCAGTTCTGGCAAATAAGGAAATCAGAGAGTTTTTAAAATCCTGCGGTTACGTGCAGTTTGATTTGGCGTCGATTCTGATGGGATTAAAACGCAAATATACCGCATATCTGGCCGGCAGCGGAGAATTCCCTCACGAACTGGGCGTTCTTCTCGAATATCCGGTCGAGGATGTCAGGGATTTTATCCGTTATAACGGGGATAAGTTTCTGTTTACCGGTTACTGGAAAGTATATCATAATCCTGCTCAGGCAAGGGCGAAATTCACCCGGTACGACCGGGCGAGAGAAGCCGCCATGCAGCAGATCATAAATGGATGCCGCCTGCATGAAGTGGCGGTAAGAAAGGGAGAATAAAACATGAGTGATATTTACGTAGTATATTTTAGTTCAACAGGAAATACAGAGGAGATGGCGAAGCATGTGGCTGACGGAATTGAAAGAAAGGGAGGCAGTCCGGTGCTGACCGAGATCGGAAGTGTGGATCCGGACCGCTTAAAGGAGGCTTCCGCCTTTGCACTCGGCTGTCCTGCCTGCGGTGCAGAGGAGCTGGATGAGAGCATGGAGACTCTGATTGAGGAGATATCCGGTTCTCTGGAGGGCAAGCACGTCGGCCTGTTCGGCTCTTACGGCTGGGGCGGCGGCGACTGGATGCGCGAGTGGGAAAAGCGCATGGCGGAGCGCGGCGCCAGGATCGTCGGCGGCGAAGGTGTAATCGCGCTGGAGTCCCCGGATGGAGACGCAGAGAAGCAGCTTAAGAGTCTGGGCGAAGAGCTGGCGGAATTAGGATAATCCGGGCGAAAAACGAAAAAGTCAGAAATCAAAGAGGCCTGCAGGAATCGCGATCGAACATTCCTGCAGGCCATTCTATACTCATTCTCTCTATTCCAGAACAAGGAAAGACTGTGGTTCCAGAATGATGCGGTCCTCCTCCCATCTGCCGTTTCCGATGGAATAGATGACGGATTTCTGACCAACGGAAGGAACCGTGACCGTACCGCCGGCTGGATTGACGGCAACAGTCAGAGCCCCACGCCGGTATACGAAGGCCGCCGCTCCCTTTTCCGCATAGACCGGTTCAAAGGCCGCATCGGCCTGTAAATCGGCGTTTGCGTGACGCAGAGCCAGCAGGGATTTTACGGTGTGAAGCAGGGAACCGGGATCCGATTCCTGTGCGGCAACCGTGGGCGCGTCGTCTGCCTCGTCAACCGGGAGATAGAGGCTGTCTTTTTCTGCTTCGGAGAATCCGGCGTTCTTTTCATGGTTCCACTGCATCGGAGTACGGGAACCGGTTCTGAAATAGCCGCCTTCCTTCGTGGGGAGCTCTAAGTATCGCATTCCGATCTCATCTCCGTAATAGAGATAGGGGACGCCCGGCATGGTGAAAATGAATGCAAAGGCCAGCTTTAACTCGGCCTCGTCCAGATTATAGCGGGGGCGGAGCGTGTCGTGATTGCAGGTCAGGAGACAGAAGTAGCCGTTATCCCTGGAAGCTTCGTATCTGGGGAGGTAATCCTCCAAAAATCTTGTGATATCGCCATGGCCATCCTTTTTAAAGAAGCTGTGGTCTTCCTGGTTCTCATAATCCCGCATCAGGGTGCTGTAGCCGTTGCCGCGTCCGTTTAAAAAGAAGTCCATGTGGAAGCCTGCCTTAAGCGCAAGCTGGGGATTGCCCCATTCGGAGACCATAGCGGCTTCCGGATAGTCGCTGTCCAGCATTTCCCTGACATTACTCCAGATGGCGCAGGTGCCTGTCTTTTCCTCATCGTCATTCTTTACGAGGGAGGCGGCCATGTCCACGCGGAAACCGTCACAGCCCTGATCAAGCCAGTATCGCATGACATCCTTCATGGCCTCTCTGGTGGCGATGCAGTCCGGATGATCGACAGGAAGCTGCCACGGCTCCTTTGGATTTAAAAATCCATAATTTAAGGCTGGCTGGCATTTGAAAAAGTTGAGTACATAGACGCCGCTGCGTTCGCTCTCTCCGCCGATATACGGAAATCCCTTAGCGCCTTCGAAGCAGTGGCTGGTCCAGATATAGCGGTTGGAGTATTCGTTGGTTTCCGCCTTCTGACTCATGGTAAACCAGGGATGTTCCTCGGAAGTGTGTCCGGGAACGAGGTCCAGAAGGACGCGGATCCCTTTTTTGTGGGCTTCCGCAAACAGACGGCATAAATCTTCGTTGGTTCCGTAGCGGGATGCTGCCTTCTTATAGTCACGGACATCGTAGCCCGCATCCTTAAACGGAGAGTCGAAGCAGGGGTTGATCCACAGGGCATTGCAGCCCAAGTCCCTTATGTAGTCCAGTTTTTCGATGATTCCCTGAAAATCTCCGATTCCATCCCCGTTGGTATCTTTAAATGACTGGGGATAAATTTCATAAAATACTGCATCTTTTAACCATTGCGGCATGACTGTTTCCTCCTGTTTAATCCATACATTGTCATTGGGATCCGAAAAGATATCACAGCATTGCGGTTGACATCTCCTATATTGATAATATACTATAGAGATAAAAGAAAATCTTGCAAAATAATACCGGATAGTAACACAATCCTATGATGTTACGGAGGAAGAAGAGGAATGGAGAAAATTGGGCTTCAGACGGGGAACGCAGGCGGCCGGATGCCGGACTATAAAGAAAAGACGAATCACGGGGATGCGCTGATGCCGGTCCGCTATTACCACTGTTCCGTGCCGAATTCCTACAGAAATTTATCGCTGCACTGGCATGAGGAGATGGAGATCACTCTGATTAAGTCGGGGACCATCTACTATGACATTGATTTTGAGACTTTTTCGGTGGAGAAGGGGGATTTGCTTCTGATTTCTCCGCATATTCTGCATTCCGCCCATGAGATGCCGGGAAAGAGTATGGTATCGGACAGCCTTGTGTTCCATCTTGACTTTCTGGGCTATCAGGTTCCGGATGCCTGTACAATAAAGTTTTTAAATCCGGTTCAGTCCGGAAAACTGCGCTTTCTTCCTGTTGTAAAGCCGGGGGCGGCCGGATATGAGGAGATGAAGGAGTGCTTTGTCAGTCTGCTGGAGTGTTTTAACGGGAAGCAGTATGGATATGAGCTGTATACGAAGGAGCTGCTTATGCGCCTGTTCCGTCTACTGTACCAGTACGGCTGTGTGGCAAAGCATGAGGGGACTCACGGGGAATTTGGCGCTGAGGAGAAGTTAAAAGAGGTTCTGTCGTATATTCAGTCAAATTACAGGGAAACGTTAACGATAGAGGAGCTGTCATCGGTCTGCCATTTCAGCCAGACTCACTTTATGAATTTCTTCAAACGGTATGCGGGCATGACGTGTATGGAGTATATTAACCATTACCGGATCACCAGAGCGGCGGCCGATCTGGTGGAGACGGAGCGGCAGGTGATGGATATCGCGATGGAAAACGGCTTTCGGAATATCTCGTATTTTAATAAAGTATTTAAGGAACGTTTCGGGGTGACGCCTGGGAGCTACCGGAAAAACAGCCGGGAAACCCTTTCCCTGCCCTGTAAAATGTGATATACTATGCAGATGGAATCAGATAGGAGACGGAATGAATGAATAAAAAGAAGAGAATCCCGCGGCTGTGCTGCATCGGAACCGTGATTCTGGCTATGATTCTGACCGGCTGTGTCAGGCGGCAGAGCCCCCCTGCGGAGACGAAAACAGAGGGCGGGAAGCTGAATGTGGTGACAACGCTGTTTCCTTACTACGATTTTACGCGGCAGATTGCCGGCGATCATATTGAGCTGACCATGGTGGTTCCGGCCGGCATGGACAGCCATTCCTTTGAGCCGACCCCGGCTGACATGATTACGATACAGAACGCCGATGTGCTGATCTGCAACGGCGGAGCCATGGAGCACTGGCTGGAGCGGGTCCTCTCGGCGGTTGAATCACCCCATATGGTTATTATGACAGGCATGGATTATGTGGATACCGTGCAGGAGGAGATCGTGGAAGGCATGGAAGAGGAGACTCATGATCACGACCACGGCCATGGGCATGGAGACGAACCCGGTCATGAGGACATGTACAGCCATGATCTGGCTGACGATGACGGCCATGGGGAGGAGATTGAGTACGATGAACATATCTGGACCTCACCGGTGAACGCCATGAAGCTGGTAAAGGGCATCGAAGAAACCCTGTCAGCCGCCGATCCCGGCAGCCGTGCAGAGTATGAAGCGAACGCGGAAAGCTATCTGTTAAAGCTTAAGCAGCTGGATCAGGAGTTTCGCGATGTGACCGCCCATGAAAAGCGGAATATGATTATTGTGGGGGACAAGTTCCCTTACCGTTATCTTGCAGATGAGTACGGTTTGCGCTACAGGGCCGCATTTTCCGGCTGCAGTACGGATACGGAGCCCAGCGCCAGGACCATTGCCTATCTCATCGATAAGATGAAATCAGAGCAGATTCCGGTCATCTATTATCCGGAGCTGACCAGCCACCGGGTGGCGGAGATCATTGCGGAGGAGACCGGCGCCAGGCCGCTTCTGCTGCATTCCTGCCATAACGTGACGAGACGGGAGTTTGACAGCGGAGTGACCTACTTAGAGCTGATGGAACAGAATGTGACTAATTTGAAAAAAGGACTTGAATAGATGAATTCATTGATACAATGCAGCCATGCGGATTTCGGATATGAAAACCAGGATGCCGTGGTGGATGTCACGATGGAAGTGAATCCAGGTGACTACATCTGCATCGTTGGAGAGAACGGTTCCGGAAAGAGTACTCTGATGAAGGGACTTCTGGGACTATTAAAGCCGACAAAGGGTACCATATCCGTGTCGGATGAACTGAAAAAAAGCGGGATTGGCTACTTGCCGCAGCAGACTGCGGCTCAGAAGGATTTTCCGGCTACCGTCGGCGAGGTCGTACTGTCCGGCTGTTTAAGCAGGCGGGGAAACAGGCCTTTTTATTCCGGAAAGGAAAAGAAGCTGGCGGAAAAGAATATGGAACGGCTGGGAATCGCAGAACTGGGAAGCCAGTGTTACCGGGACTTATCAGGCGGACAGCAGCAGAGGACGCTGATTGCCCGGGCTCTGTGTGCGACAGACAGACTGCTGATCCTGGATGAACCGATTACGGGGCTGGACCCGTCGGCGATTCTGGAGTTTTATGAGATTATCAGAAAGCTGAATCGAAAAGAAGGTGTGGCGATCTTAATGGTATCCCACGATATTGCCAACGTGGTAAAGCAGGCGGGAAAGATTCTCCATTTAAAGAGGGAAGTGCTCTTTTACGGAACGACAAAGGAATATTTGGAGAGCAGCGCCGGCCACCTGTATCTGGGAGGTGAGCTGTGATGGAGATGGTGACAGAGATGCTTTCATACCCGTTCCTCGTCAGGGCTCTGGTGGGCGGAATACTCGTCTCGCTCTGCGCGTCCCTTCTGGGCGTAAGCCTTGTGCTGAAGCGGTACTCCATGATCGGAGACGGGTTGTCCCATGTATCGTTTGGAGCGCTTTCCATCGCGGTGGCGGCCGGATGGTCCCCCTTAAAGATCTCGATCCCTGTTGTGGTTCTGGCGGCGTTTTTCCTGTTAAGAATCACAGAACATGGAAAGATCAAGAGCGACGCGGCTATCGCCATGATATCGGCGGCGGCCCTGGCGATCGGAATTATCGTTACCTCCATGACAACCGGTATGACGACAGATGTAAGCAGCTATATGTTCGGAAGTATTCTGGCCATGAGCAAGACGGATGTCAGACTCAGCGTGGTCTTAAGCATTGTGGTTTTGGGGCTGTTTCTGATCTGCTACAATAAGATTTTTGCAGTGACCTTTGATGAGAATTTTGCCAGAGCCACGGGAGTCAACGTTTCGTGGTACAATGTGCTCATAGCGATTCTGACGGCGATCACGATCGTCCTTGGAATGAGGATGATGGGAGCGATGCTGATTTCCAGCCTGATTATTTTCCCGGCCCTTACCTCCATGAGAATCTTTAAGAGCTTCCGCGGAGTCGTACTGTCCTCCGGAGTGCTGGGCGTCGTGTGCTTCTGCATCGGTATGGTGATGTCCTACCGGTTTTCCACACCGGCGGGGGCCAGCGTGGTTGTCGTCAATCTGGCGGCATTCCTGCTCTTTACGGTGGTTCAGTGGGCCCTTCAATTACGGACCGGCGGAAAGAAAGAGGAGCTTAAGTCTCCTGCAGGGGTAAGTAAAAATACAGAAGCAGAAAGGCAGCAGCAGTAACATGAATGAGAAAAAATTAATCCATGCCAGGCGCCATGTGAGCCAGACACAGTTTATTGCATATGGATTTTTCTGCGTCATTATAACGGGGACACTCTTGCTGATGCTCCCCTTTGCCAGCCGGGACGGGCAGTCGGAGCCATTTTTAAACTGTCTGTTTACGGCTACGAGCGCGTCCTGTGTGACGGGCCTTGTGGTGGCGGATACCTGGAGCCAGTGGTCCTTATTCGGCCAGCTCGTCATTCTGACCATGATTCAGATTGGCGGTCTTGGCTTTATTACGGTGGGCGTCTTTATCTCTATTATCCTGCGGCGAAAGATCGGACTGAAGGAGCGGGGCCTTATGATGGAGAGCGTCAATACCCTGCAGATCGGCGGGGTGGTACGTCTGGCGAAGAAGATTATCATCGGAACGTGTATCTTCGAGGGGACAGGCGCGGTGCTTCTGGCAATCCGCTTCATTCCCCAGTTTGGCTTTCTGCGCGGGCTGTTTTACGGCATTTTCCACTCCATATCGGCCTTCTGCAATGCCGGCTTCGACCTGATGGGAGGACAGGCGCCATACAGTTCTTTTGTGGCCTATTATGACGACTGGCTGGTTAATCTGGTGATTATGTCTCTGATTGTGATCGGCGGTATCGGTTTCATTGTCTGGGATGATTTAAGCCGGAATAAGCTTCATTTCAGAAAATATATGCTTCAGACGAAGATTGTGCTGGTAACCACTGCCATACTGGTCTTTGGCGGCGGCCTGCTGTTTTATCTGATGGAGAGGAATAATCTTCTGGTGGGGATGAATACCAGCGGAAAGATACTGACCTCCTTATTCAGCTCAGTGACGGCCAGAACGGCCGGTTTTAACACGACAGATACGGCGGCGCTGACGGATGGAAGCAAGCTGCTGACCATCATTCTGATGTTTGTCGGAGGAAGCCCGGGATCGACAGCCGGCGGTATCAAGACGACGACTCTGGTGGTTCTTCTCTTATGCGTGCATTCCAACATCAAGCAGACGTATGGGATTAATATTTTCGGCCGGAGACTGGAAAACGATGCGGTCAAGCGCGCCGGAACCATACTGACGATCAATCTGCTGTTGGCGCTTACGGCGTCGCTGGCCATTATGGCGATACAGCCGCTGGGATTTTCCGATATCCTGTTTGAGACGTTTTCCGCGATCGGAACGGTGGGAATGACGACAGGAATCACGAGAGCGTTGCACCCGGTATCGCGATTAATCATCATTCTTCTGATGTACTGCGGAAGAATCGGAAGCCTTTCCTTTGCACTGGCTTTTGTCCAGTCAAAGAGAAAGCCCCATGTCCAGCAGCCTGCGGAGGCGATCAACATCGGATAGCCGGCCGAAGCGCCGGTACTGTGCGGCGCAGTGCAGGATAAAACGCAATGAGAGAATGCAATGTGAATCTAAAGCTGCAGAAGCAAAGGAGAATATCATATGAAATCGATTTTAATTATAGGAATGGGGCGGTTCGGCCACCATCTCTGCCAGAATCTTGCCGCTCTGGGCAATGATGTCATGGTTGTGGATCAGAAGGAGGAGGTTCTGGAGGACCTGCTTCCCATCGTGACCAGCGCCAAGATTGGAGACTGTACCAACGAGGCGGTCTTACGAAGCCTGGGGATCGCCAACTTCGATATCTGTTTCGTCTGCATCGGAACGAATTTCCAGAGCAGTCTGGAGATCACCAGTCTCGTAAAGGAGCTGGGCGGCCGCCGCGTCATCAGTAAGGCGAACCGTGATATCCATGCCAAGTTCCTCTTAAGAAACGGCGCGGATGAGGTGATCTATCCGGATCGTGATATCGCTGAAAAGATGGCGATGCGCTACAGCGCCAATCACGTCTTCGACTACATTGAACTGACACAGGAATACTCGATCTACGAGATTCCGCCTCTGCCGGAATGGATCCATAAGACCATCCGCGAGGCGGACATCCGCAACCGTTACCACATCAGCGTCCTGGGGATCAAACGTGAGGGAAAAGCCCAGCTCATGCCTCCGGCCGATTATGTGATTCAGGCGCAGGAGCATCTGATGGTGATTGGCAAGAAGGTGGATATTGACAATATACTTGAAAAGATGAAGTGAGGATGGAGCTGATTCAGATTCAGTCATGATCAGCGGTACCGGTCCCATCCGGGTTAAGTGAATATACGACAGTTACGCAAAATCATGCGGGCGGAAGACGGAATATGAGCGTCTTCCGTCCGTATTTTTTTCCTGTTCTGCGCATCTCCTCCCGAAAAATATGCCAGTATTTCCCTTATTGAGAATTATTTTCAAAAAAGTACTTGATTTTTTATTTGAATTAGCATATACTAACTACTGACAAGAAAATGAAATTGAGAATAGTTTTCAAAAATAAGCAGAGGTGGTGAATGTGATGCCTTTAACCATGGCAAGAACCGGCGAAGCACAGATTATACGGAAGATCGGCGGAAATGAAGAGACAAAAAGGTTTCTGGAGAATCTTGGTTTTGTAGCAGGCGCAGCGGTCACCGTAGTGTCGGCAATCAGCGGCAATATGATCGTCAATGTAAAGGATTCCAGAATCGCAGTGAATCAGGATATGGCAAAAAAAATTATGGTTTAGTAGGAGGAAAAGAGGATGCAGACCTTGAAGGAAATTCCATGCGGCACGACCGTAACCGTGAAGAAGTTAAACGGAGAGGGCGCAGTTAAACGCCGGATTATGGATATGGGAATCACAAAAGGCTGTTCTGTATTTGTCAGGAAGGTTGCGCCGCTCGGGGATCCGGTGGAAGTAATGGTGCGAGGGTATGAGCTTTCTTTGAGAAAACAGGATGCGGAACTGATTGTGGTAGAGTAAAAGATCAGGGAAGGGCGGACGCCCTATATTTTAAGAATGAGAGTTAGATGTGGCTAACTAAAGGAGGAACAAGAGTATGGCAATCCGTATTGCACTGGCAGGTAATCCGAACTGCGGAAAAACCACCATGTTTAATAACTTAACAGGCTCCAACCAGTATGTTGGAAACTGGCCTGGAGTTACGGTTGAGAAGAAGGAAGGGAAACTGAAGGGAAAGAAAGACATCATTATCACCGACCTTCCGGGAATTTATTCCCTGTCACCGTATACACTGGAAGAGGTCGTAAGCCGTGACTATTTAATCAATGAGAGACCGGATGCGATTATTAACCTGGTGGACGCCACGAATCTGGAACGTAACTTATATTTGACGACACAGCTTCTGGAACTCGGTATCCCGGTTGTTATCGCCCTGAACATGATGGATCTGGCGGTGAAGAGCGGCGACAAGATCGACGAGAAGAAACTGGCGGCAGCGTTTGGTTGTGAAGTGGTTGCTACCTCAGCTTTAAAGGGCGAGGGACTGACTGAAGTGGTGGACCGTGCGGTTCGTCTGGCAAATGCCAAAACCATTCAGGTGCCGAAGCATGAGTTTTCCAGAGAGGTGGAAGGCTGTCTGGCCGATATCGCAGACCTTCTTCCCAATTCCGTTCCGGACCACCTGGCACGCTGGTACAGCATCAAGCTGTTCGAGCAGGATGAGAAGGTCCTGGGTACGACCCCGCTTTCTGCCGATTCATCGAAACGCATTGTGGAAATCGTGAAGGATGCCGAGAAGAAGATGGATGACGATGCGGAGAGTATCATCACCAACGAGAGATACGAATACATATCGAAAATCATTACGGGCTGTTTAAAGAAGAATCGTAAGGGAATGACTGTTTCGGACAAGATTGACAGGATTGTAACGAACAGAATCCTGGCACTTCCGATCTTCGTAGCCGTGATGTTTGTGGTTTATTACGTTTCCGTCACATCATTAGGAACCATTGTTACCGACTTTACCAATGATACGCTGTTCGGCGCATGGATCCAGCCGGCCGTTCAGGGCTTAATGGAAACCGCAGGCGCTTCCGAATGGCTCGTATCCCTGGTTGTGGATGGTATCATCGGAGGTCTGGCGGCTCCAATCGGATTCGCTCCTCAGATGGCGATTCTCTTCCTGTTCTTATCTGTCCTGGAAGACTGCGGATACATGGCGAGAGTTGCATTTATCATGGACCGTATTTTCCGCAGATTCGGATTATCGGGAAAGAGCTTTATCCCGCTGCTTATCTCTTCCGGATGCGGCGTTCCGGCGATCATGGCCACTAAAACCATTGAAGATGATAAAAACCGCCGTATGACCATTATGACATCGACCTTCGTTCCCTGCGGCGCAAAGCTTCCGGTTATCGCACTGGTAGCAGGTGCAATCATGGGTGGGGCCTGGTGGATGGCACCCAGCATGTATTTCATCGGAATTGCATCGGTTATCGTATCCTGTATTATTTTAAAGAAAACGAAAATGTTTGCAGGTGATCCGTCACCGTTCGTAATCGAACTTCCGCAGTACCACGTTCCGTCAGTGAAGACCGTGCTGCTTCACGTATGGGAGCGTGTATGGAGCTTCTTAAAGAAAGCGGGAACAATCCTGTTTCTTTGCTGTATGGTGATGTGGTTCCTGGCTACGTTCGGTGTGGAAAACGGCGCCTTTGGCATGGTTGAGGATATGGAGGCTTCCTTCCTCGCGATCATCGGTACCTTCCTGGCCCCGATCTTTGCACCGCTGGGCTTTGGAAGCTGGCAGGCAGTTGCATCTTCCCTTTCCGGCTTCGTGGCAAAGGAGGGCATCGTCAGTACGATGGGTGTTCTCGCCAATATGGCGGAGGCAACGGAGACAGATGCGGCTCTGTGGCAGTATGTTATGACGGATTTCTTCCACGGAAGCGCTCTTGCAGGCTTTACCTTCTTAACCTTTAACTTACTGGATTCTCCGTGCCTGGCTGCAATCAGCACCATGGCGAAGGAGATGGGAAATAAGGGCTGGACCGCATTTGCCGTTATCTTCCAGAATGTGTTCGCTTATGCGGTATGCCTGATGATCTACCAGCTGGGATCATTCGCCATGGGCGGAGGGTTCGGTATTGGAACGGCAGTGGCTGTCATAGTTCTTGCTGCCGGACTGTATCTGCTGTTTCGTCCGGCTCCCGGAGCGGGTAAAAAGGCAGAAACTGCAGCGGCCGGAATTTAGGAATATGAATCGGCGGTGTGACAGAGGAAGCTGAAACCAATGTTTTGTGACTGATTATAGAAAAGAGGGATACTTATGGTAACTTGGTTAGCTGCCAATGCGGCAACAATTATAATTTCACTGATAATATTCGCGCTTACGGGACTGGCGGTTCGTTCTGTCTATAAGAATCGGGGAACCTGCAGCTGTCAGAGCAAGAGCGGCTGCGGCGGACAGTGCGGTTGCTGCCATGGCTGCGCTCCGGTCCATAAGCCGCACTCGTAAGGGGGAGGTTGATGGAATGAATCAGACTGATGCCCTCGAAGAGAAACGAAGCTATGTGATTCGTGAATTAAAGAGAAATGGATGCAGAATCACAAACCAGAGGCAGATCCTGATCGATGTGATTCTCCAGGACGAATGCTGCTGCTGTAAGGAAATGTATTATCAGGCATTGGAAAAGGATCCCACCATCGGAATGGCTACCGTGTACCGTATGGTGAAGACCCTGGAGGAGATTGGACTGATCCGGAGAAAGAATCTCTACCGGATCGAGGGAGACAGTGCATAAAGAGGCCGGGATTCCGGGCAGGAATGAAAGGCCCGGCACTATCTTATCAGGAATAACAGGAACCGTCCGTGACACCCATGCAGAAAGATGCATGAGTATCACGGACGGTTTGTTCATTTCCGGAACGGGAGAGAGGTAGATTTATAGAGGAAAATCGTATATGATGGAAGCTGCCTGCTTTTCTTTTTTTAGATGTAACTTTTTGGAGAAACAGGAGTCTATATAGGTGAGGGCTGTATGATTTAAGAAAAAGCAAAGGAGAGACATCCGTGGGAGTGAGATTTGAAGAAGTTTACCAAAGACAGAAACATGCGGTATACGGTTACCTTTCCTATATGACAAAGGATGAAGATACGGCGGAAGACCTGGCGCAGGAGACTTTCTTAAAGGTTTACCTGGGGCTTAAGGGATTTAAGGGAGACTGCAGTGAAAAAACGTGGTGTCTGACGATTGCACGGAATACCTTTCTGTCCTTTGCCAGAAAGAAACAGCCGGTGCTTCTGGAGGAAGGTGACATGGAACGGCTGGAGGCCGGATACGAGAGAGGACCGGAGGAAAAGCTTCTGGAGGAAGAGAAGGCAAAGCTGATCCGGGAGGTGCTTTCCTCCTACTACAATGTATTTATGGTTAATATCCCTTACAGCCAGTAAGGAAT